>Ga0315285_10000822_pt1 | contig 32229 bp, 29 predicted proteins | sample YL17G09_36_MG_FD_203698 | JGI IMG/M metagenome (GOLD analysis project Ga0315285, IMG submission 203698) | Sediment microbial communities from Yellowstone Lake, YNP, Wyoming, USA - YL17G09_36 | ecosystem: Environmental > Aquatic > Freshwater > Lake > Sediment | place: USA: Wyoming | collected...
TCCATCATTCATGGGTACCGTTCGAAGGATGGGCTGGTCGCCCGGATCATGAACTACCACAGCCTCGAAGAGCTGCTCGTCGTGGGTGGGATCCTTGTCCTCTTCGGCCTCACCTTCGGCCTCCAGATCATCCTGCGCTGGGCTGCAGGCGGCTTTGGAGAGCTCACGGAGTTCTCCAGTGCCCTCGTTTCCATGATTCTCATCGTCTCCGGGATGGAGGTCCTCTTCTTTGCCATCTTTGTGAGCATGATGCTCCTCAACGAGAACACCCGGCCCGCCTAGGAGGAGCATGCGGATAGCCTTCCTCTACGACTGCATCTACCCCTATACCATCGGCGGGGTGGAACGGCGTGTCCACGAAATTGGGCGCCGCCTGGCTGCCCGGGGGCATGAGGTGCACCACTTCGGGATGAAGTACTGGGACGGGCCAGCAATTATCGAGGAGGGAGGAGTCCAGATCCACGGGGTGAGCCCGGCCTCCCCACTCTACTCCGGGGGAAGGCGGGCGATCCCCCCTGCAGCCCGGTACGCCGGATCCCTTCTCCGGCCTCTCCTCGCAGGCGGGTTCGATATCATCGATGCCCAGCAGTTCCCGTACCTCCCCTGTTTTCCTGCCGCCTTCGCCGCTGCGGTGAGGGAGATCCCCCTCGTCATCACCTGGCACGAGGTGTGGGGCCGGTACTGGAGGGAGTACCTGGGTGGGGTGGGAGGGAGGATGGGGGAGATGGCCGAATGGGCCGTGGCACGGCTGCCGGCCTCGCGGGTTGCCGTCTCACGGACCACTGCCGACCAGCTCCGGGGCCTGGGCGTCCGGGGGCAGGTTGAGGTCATCCCGAACGGCATCGACTCCCGCATCATCGCCGCGGCACCCACGGCACCCGGGCACTGGGACCTCCTCTATGCCGGGAGGTTGATCCGTGAGAAGCGCGTTGACCTCCTCATAGACGCGGTCCCCGGCCTCGTTGCCGAGTATCCCTCTCTCAGGGTTCTCATCCTGGGTGATGGACCTGAACGGATCGCCCTTGAGCAACTTGCATCCCGGCGGGGAATCCTGGACCATGTCACCTTCAGGGACTTCCTCCCAGACCCAGTGGGAGTCATCGGGTGCATGAAGAGCTCCTCGGTCTTTGTATCGCCATCCATACGGGAGGGGTTTGGTATGGCTGCCCTGGAGGCGATGGCATGCGGAACGCCGGTGGTGACCGTTGACCACCCCAGGAACGCTGTAAAGGAGAGGATCACTCCGGTGACCGGGATGGTCGCCCGCCTGACCCCCGAGGATCTCGGTGAGAAGATCAGGGACTGCCTAAGGGACCCGTCACGGTTCAGGCCGGGGTGCACCGCCATGGCTGCGGCGTATGACTGGGAGGTAATAGTGCCGCAGGTAGAGGAGTACTACCAGAAGGTGCAGGCCGGTTGACAGCATCCAAGGATGGTGAGGGCGCCATCTGTTGAGCTTCGGCCGGGCCAGACGGACCAGGACACCCTTCCCCCCCTATGATCTCCTTGATGAGATCCTCTTTAAGGTGTACCAAAAATATCATAGTGAGAATTCAAGATCTTTTAACGGTATAAGTTCAAGATTTATTAATCTTGAAAATATGTTATTTTTCTTACCAGTTCTTTTATTTTTATCTCATTTTCATTGGTCTTTTTATATAATCTGAATATTACACTGAATAGGATAATTATCGAAATAACCAATAAAATATCAAGCAGACGATAAAAGATTATTGAATTTGAAAGGGAAGCGATAAAAGATGAAAATAATGAAATAATGATGAGGCTTCCCCAGATTATCATCCAAAGTGCAAAATCAAATTTATTGAATACCTTTTTTTTGAACAGTAAATGAGAATAGTACAAAATTATAATAGCAATTCCAATGGCCAATATCTGGGGAAACGGAATCATCTATTCACCTTGATCAAAACACTATCATACATGATACGTATCCCATGAAAAAGATTTGTTCCTTTTATTTTTGTCCAATCGTCATAAATCGCTTTAATTGGGATTTCACAGTATTTTAATTTTAATCTGCCTACTTCACATGCGAACTCAGAACAAATGCTGTACCCATCGCTTTTCATTTGCATTTGCCGAAACGCAGATTGAGTGAATGCCCTAAAACCTGTTTGGGTGTCGGATAATTTTGTTCGGAAAATTAAATTATTAAAATATGTAATTACTGAATTTCCAATTTTTTTAATTAATGGCATATCTTCGTTATTCTGCATTCGAGATCCAAAAACGAAATCATAACCCTCTTCAATTTTCTGAATAAATTGAGGAATTATCTCCGGGGGATGTTGGCCATCTGCGTCAATATTGATAATAATATCGCAATTAAGACTTTCAATTGCATAAATAGTTCCTGTAACAGTCGCAAATCCAACTCCCATATTTATTGGGTGCTTTAAAACAATTGCGCCGGGTATTTTTGCCATTTCAAATGTATTGTCGGTACTGCCATCGTCAATGACAATCACGATACCATATTGGACACACGCAGCAACAACATCACGAATTACTCTGGATTCATTGAAAGCCGGGATTACGATCCCGATATTATGCTTCATTTTCTCCATAGTGATACATCTCAATGAATATGTATTTATTGATCCATTTCGCATTATTCAATTGGGAATTGATATTCAGCTGATAAAAAATTCACTAAAATTCCCGCGAGTGATAAAAATGAATATTATCGCCGCAATTTTAATTTCAATGCTCTCAGCTTCTGTCGCCCAGGTTTTATTTAAATATGGGCTTGGAAATATCGGAGAAATTCAGCGATTCGATCTTTCAACGGTCTTAAATATTTTTTTTAATAGATATATGGAAATAGGATTTATCTTATATGTTATTAGTTTCGGGTTATGGTTTTACGCGTTATCAAAAAAAAATCTGATATTCGTTTATCCTTTTACCGCCCTGACATTTGTTTTTGTCTCATTAATGTCTGTTTATGTTTTAGGAGAACCCATTTCTAAACAAGGGATTTTCGCATATATTCTGATTATCATAGGGATTTTATTATTAGCACAAGGATAACAAAAACTGATTATGTTAGGATTCAAACTCGTATTACAATACTTTATTATGTACTATTGAAAAAATCTGTTAAGAATGAATGTTATTTTTATAAATCTTCCATTATTAAGTTTAAAAGATGATTATCTCGGAAGTGGAATACCCTCTCTTCCAGTTGGTACCCCTTATTTAGCTGCATATCTCAGGGCAAATGGTCACAAAGTGAAAATAATCGACGCGTTTGGGGAAAAACCCAATCAAACGATATGCTATAAGGATAAATATATCGTACGCGGGCTTATTTTGCATGAAATTATTGAAGGAATTCCAAAGGATGTAGAATTAATTGGAATCTCGGTCCATTCAGGTGAAGCATATTCGCTTTCCCTTGAATTGATTAGTATGCTAAAAATATATTTCTCCGTACCTCTTGTTATCGGGGGTGCTTTCCCAACGATAAATTATCAAGATTATATAACTGCAGGAGCTAATTTTGTTGTTTTAGGTGAAGGTGAGCATACGCTCCTCGAGATTATTGAATTTATAATGGGGAAAAAAGGTGTCAAAGATATTGATGGTATTGCCTATCCTGGTGGAGTGAATCCTAAAACAAAATTCATTGAAGACTTAGACTCCTTGCCATTTCCGGCAATTGATCTTCTGCCCCTCGAAAATTATTGGGGATTGGGATATGCTCATGGTCCTGTAAGCGGCAAATATACATTCCTCATCACTTCTCGGGGATGTCCATTCAATTGCAATTTCTGTGCCGCCCCATCAATATGGCAAAGAAAATGGCGATGTAGAAGTCCAAAAAATGTTGTTGATGAGATTGAGTTCCATTATAGAAAGTATGGAATCGGTGATTTTCATATTCAAGATGATAATATGACAATCAATGCTCTAAGGGTCATTGAGATCTGTAAAGAGATTTTAAAAAGGAATCTTCATATCACTTGGAAATTAGCGGCGGGAATGAAAGTTGAAACTGTTGATGAAGAAACCCTTATGTGGATGCGTAAAGCGGGATGTATCTATATATCCATATCTCCTGAAACTGGCAGCAAAACCGTCCTTAGGTTAATGAACAAACCATTTGATTTTGAATATGCCAGAAAAATGGTCCAAATGGCTAATAAAATTGGAATAAAGGTTCAGGCATGTTTTGTTCTGGGATTTCCAGGAGAAACCAAGGAAGATCTCAATATGACAAGAGATTATATGAAAGTCCTCACGAAAGATGGCCTTGATGAAATTGGCATCTTTATTATGACACCACTTCCCGGAGCATCCTCATATAATGATTTTCCGCACCAGAACTATGAAGACCTTAATTTTTCTCCTGTCTGGAGACCGGATTATCCGTTCTTAGAACACCTTCGTGTTAAATTATATGTTGAATTTTTATTCGTCAAGTTGATATATCATCCGCAAAAAATGATAAAAAGTCTATTCAATATACTTACTAGAAAGTTTGAACTAAAAATGGAGATGACATTTTACCGGATTCTGAGGTGGAAATTTTTTGAAAGAAAATGTAACTTGTAATTTGTGTGGATCCACTCAGTATTCAGTGATTTTCGAGGAAATTCCTGATAGAGAGGATGTTGATATTACCGCAAAATATTCCGCTGCGAAAGGAATAATCTGCACAGATCAGGTGGTCAAATGTGAAAAATGTGGTCTCGTATATATAAATCCACGATTGAAAGCCGATACGATAATCGATGCGGTTTCAAAAGGGGATGATGAGATTTATGTTTCACAGCGGGAGAGTAGAATTGAAACATTCAGACGGGGAATTGCACTCATCGAAAAATTTTCCTCCACCCCAGGTAAGATTCTCGATATGGGTTGTGCAGCTGGCTTCTTCCTTGCGGCGGCAAAAGAAAACGGGTGGGATCCTTATGGTGTTGAACCGAATACATTTCTTTGTAATTATGGAAAACAGGAATTTGGCCTTAATGTATTCAATGGGACGTTAAAAGACATTCACTTTCCAGACTCATTTTTTGATGTTGTAACCATGTGGGATGTCCTTGAACATACCCCGGATCCTTCCAGTGAACTAAAGGAAGCAAACAGGATTCTGAAGTCCAATGGGATCCTCGTTATCAATTTTCCTGATTTCTCCAGTAAATGGGTGATGATATTCAGGAGAAAATGGTGGTTCTTGTTATCGCACCATCTCTATTATTTCACACCAGACACGCTGAAACAACTTCTCTATAAAAATGGTTTTGAAATAGTGTCTCAGCAACCTCACGTCCAGAAATTAAAACTTGGATACATGGTTGACATGATGACACGACTGAATGAAAAGGGGATCAGTCACAAAATGTATTCTTTCGCAGGATCCGTGATTCGATTCGTTCATCTGGGGAACTGGAATATTTCATATTCCTTAAGCCAGACAAATATCATTTCCAGGAAGAAGTAATATGAAAGAACAAACGGTTGTTTTAGGTGCTGGAATTGCCGGTCTTAGTGCCGCAAAAAAATTATCGGATAATAATCTTCCCGTGACGATTGTCGAAAAAGAATCATTTATAGGTGGTATGTCTTCTTGTTTCACGTACAAAGATTATACCGTGGATTATGGCCCTCATAAAATTTTTACCCAGATGGAACCTATCCTGAGGGAGATAAAACAACTTATAGGCCCTGATCTTCTCACAGTACCGAAAAAAAGCAGGATACGACTATCCGGCAAGTATTACTCATTCCCCGTAAGAGTAACAGATCTTCTTTTGGGCATGCCCGTTACGGGAGTTTCTTGTGCTATATCGTATGTAAGTATGAATATAAAGAACAAAATATCTACTCCAGATGATTCATCCTACGAATCCTCAATTAAAACACGATTCGGAAATAAAACGTATAATCTTGTTTTTGGTCCATATGCTAAGAAAATCTGGGGCGATCCTGCAAAACTTTCGTCCGATCTGGCAAAAACCCGTGTTGCAATTCCTAGTATTGGAGATCTTATCCGCAGAGTGATTTCAGGAAATAAAAACAAGCCGCTAATTAGTGCTGATTCTTTTTATTATCCAAAATCAGGTATCATCGAAATTTCCAATAAACTTGCTGAAGATATTAAAAGGGGCGGAAATGAGATTCTGCTCAATACAGTTCCAGTAAAAATTGATACAAAAAACCACGAAAGCACCCTAAAAACCGATAGTGGGATGACTAAAATTCAACCCTATTCAAATTTGATTTCCACGATACCCTTGCAGGATTTTTTGGCTCTTCTTGATCCCTTACCTCCAAAAGAAGTGATCACCACAGCTCGTGCATTACGATATCGGAATCTCATTCTGTTCTACATTGTGATCACCAAAAACCGTTTATTCGACGACAGTTTCATCTTTTACCCGGAAGAAAAATATGTCTTTAACCGACTATCTGAGCAAAAAGGATTCAGCGAATCCATGATTCCTCCAAATAAAACGGTATTATGTGTTGAAGTGACCTGTAGTGAGGATGATGAAACCTGGAAATCCAATGATAACATAGTATATTCGAAAATTATTGATGGATTGAAAGAGGCCCATATTCTTACCGATGAATCTATTGAGGAGCATTTTGTTAAACGTTTGATCCATGCGTATCCTGTATATGATATTAATTATAGAGCAAATTTAGACACTGTTTTGAACTATCTTGATACCATTGAGCACGTATATCCCATTGGGAGACAGGGAATTTTCAATTATTGCGGGATGGCGGATGCGATGGATATGGGATTGTGTGCAGCAGAGTATATTTTGACATCTAATGTTACGAATAAATGGCACAATATTAGAAAATCATTTGAAAATTATGTCACTGTGGATTGATATAAAATGTATTTCTTATTTCCGGAAAAGATAAAGTTCATAAAATCTCAAAATCTCTCTCGTTCTTTCAATAATCCAGAGGTATTTTTTATATTTTTTGCTATTTTTTTTGGATTTTTTCTTGTTTTTTTAATCCCCCCTTTGCAAATTCCGGATGAAAATGTCCATTTTTATAGAGCTTATGAGATATCAGAATTCAAGCTTGTCTCTTTAAGGGAAGATAATGCAATTGGTGATTATATACCCACCTCTCTCCAAGTATTTGCCTCTACGTTTAATAATATCCCATTTCATTTTGAAAACAAACTTTCTTTTAATGAAATTTTCGCTACTATAAGGATCCCATTGAATGCTGAAGAAAAAGTTTTCACAACATTCCCCTCAACGGCAATTTATTCACCAATACCATATATCCCTCAAGCAGTGGGAATTTTTTTTGCTAGATCCTTGAATCTTTCACCATTATTATTAATGTATTCAGGAAGATTATGTAATTTATTCATTTGGATTTTTTTGGTATACTTAGCAATAAAAAAAATTCCTATTGGAAAATGGTTATTATTAATTTTAGCATTGACACCGATGTCAATTTTCCAAGCAAGTTCGTTATCTGCAGATGCTCTAGTAAATGCGATATCATTTTTATTAATTTCAATAATACTTAAAAATGCATTAAGTGATGATAATAAAAAAATCGACAATTTAAATTTGCTTTTAATTTTAATTTTGTCAATATGCCTTTCTGTCTCCAAACAAATTTACATTTTTCTCCCATTAATTTGTTTAATAATTCCAATTCAAAAATTTTCTAATAAACGGAAATTTGTGTATTTTTCCCTAATAATCATGATATCGATCTTTATTGTAAATTTTTTTTGGATTAATCTCTCTAAAAATTTTATTATTCCATTGCAGCCAAATGTCGTTCCAACAGAACAGATTATATATATGATTAATAACCCATTACATTTTGTTTTTATAATTATCAATACACTACAAATATATATATTGCCTTATTTTAATAGGTTTATTGGTGTATTGGGTTGGTTAGATACACCCCTACCGGATTTTGTTTATTTTTCATATGCCATTATTTTAATCCTTATTGCATTGATTGATAATGATACGCAATTAACTCTATCCCGATCTCAAAAAAGCATTGTTGGATTTATTTTTTGTTTAAGTACGGGTATTTTGTTTGCCGTATTATATATAGAATGGAATCCTGTTGGCAATCAAATTATTGAGGGCCTACAAGGCAGGAATTTCATCCCAATCATGCCACTGTTACTCCTTTTATTAAGTAACAATTGGATAAAAATTAAAACTCCGTTAAAATACCTCATCAAATCCTTAATTATCGTTTATATATCAACTATCCTACTTATAATGATTAATTGCTTATATTTGCGATATTATTCGCAAGTAATTCCTTTTTTGTATATTTTGGTATTTATTGTGACTATTGAGATATTGGCATTTTATCTTATTAGCAAAAATAATAAAGATAACCAAAGCAAGGATGTTGATAATAATATTAGCAATTATATTACCAAAAAATCATCTTGGGCAATACTTTTAATCGCCTTACTCATCTTATCGAGTATTTTAATTGGATTCGTAGGTACAGGTACTAATTTGGGAATCTCACAACCTGTTGCCAATCAACCTGTCAGAGAGATAACAGCAAATTTGACAGTGGGGCAATCATTTTACTCAACCTCTCCAAATTTAGAATCTATCGATATTTGTATGGCGACTTATGCTCGGATAAATAAAAAAGATATAATATTTCATTTAAAAAGTTCCCCTGAGTCTTTAAATAATATTGTTCTTATAAAAACAAATGCTGCACTAATTGAAAATAATGAATATCATCGTTTTAAATTTTCATCGATAAAAGAGTCTGCAAATAGATCTTATTACTTCTACATTGAATCACCAGATTCTGTTCCAGGTAATGCAATTACCATATGGTCCAGCAAAGATGATGTATATTCGCAAGGTTCTGCATATATTAATTCAAAACCAATTAATGGAGATTTGACATTTAATGTGTATTATGCCTCGGCTCTGTAAAAATTGCAGATTATTCAAAAACTCAAACATGCAGGATGAAAAGCAAATTGTTCTTTTTCCAATTGTTCCCCCCGGGGGAAAGATGCATTTCACTGGCTAGCTGTTTTGCACAGCATGAAGTTAAAAATTATATTGGTAATACCACCGATAAAGAATTCATACGAGATAATAATCTCAGATTCCTCCACCGGTTCTTGTTTGGAGAGGTCACATGAATCCCTGGTGAAAGGGCCCCTCGTCCTGTAAAGGGAGTAACCCTTACCCTTCAGCACTGCGACATTTTTCCCTTAATCATTTATTTATGGAGCGATACTAAGAATGAGAGGAGTATTCTCACGGTGTGCTCCATGAAGATCTCCGTTGTTGGCGGCGGTTATGTCGGACTTGTGACGGCCGCATGTTTTGCTGAGCTGGGCCATGATGTTTCCATCATCGATCACGGGCCCGCGAAAGTGAAGTCCATCAATGCAAAGAAGCCCCCCATCTACGAAGAGGGGCTTGAAGAGCTTCTTAAACGCCATGTAGGAACGAGGTTACGGGCAAGTACATCCTATGACTTCATCCCTCTCTCCGATCTCACCTTTATCTGTGTCGGGACACCCCCAAACCCTGACGGGAGTGCAGATCTCTCAAAGGTTGAAGCAGCCAGCAGATCCATCGGATCGGTATTGAAAAAGTCCGGTAATTACCATGTGGTCGTCGTGAAGAGCACGGTTCCCCCGGGAACGACTCAGAAGATCGTGATTCCTGCAGTGCTCCATGAGGCAGAGAAGTCAGAAGATGAGATGGGTTTTGCGATGAACCCCGAGTTTCTTCGCGAGGGACACGCAGTCGAGGACTTCATTCACCCGGACCGGATCGTAATCGGGAGCAGGAATCTGCGGGACGCCGCCAGGGTTGCGAATGCTTACCAAGGGCTTTCTGCGCCGTTTCTCAGAACCGGGCTCACTGCAGCGGAGATGATAAAGTATACATCGAATTCTTTCCTCGCAACCAAGATCTCGTTCTCGAACGAGATAGGAAATATCTGCAAAAAACTGGGAATTGACGTATACGAAGTGATGAAGGGTGTTGGGATGGACAGGAGGATCGGTCCGTCTTTTCTGGATGCCGGAGCCGGATTCGGTGGGAGCTGCTTCCCGAAGGACGTTCATGCACTCATAAAACTCGCGGAAACCATCGGCGAAGACCCCATACTCCTCCGATCGGTAATTGACGTGAACGAGAAACAACCAGGACGGATTGTGCAGCTCCTCAGAGCACGAATAGGAGAACTCAAAGGGAAACGAATTGCCATCCTCGGGCTTGCCTTTAAGGACAACACCGATGATGTCAGGGAATCGCGATCCATACCTGTTATCGAAGAACTCTTGGAGAGTGGGGTAGTTATCACAGCTTATGATCCCATAGCAAACCCATCCATGCATAAGATATTTCCTACCATCACCTATTGCAGCACCGCTGCGGATGCGCTCCGAGGTGCAGAGGGATGCCTCGTGATGACCGAGTGGCCGGAATTCGAAGATCTTAAGGAGGAGTTCGATCTGATGGCAAACAAGGTTATCATCGAGGGGCGCCGGATCCTATCGATCAAGGGAGGAGAGGGGATATGCTGGTAGCAGACGACCGAACGATGATCGGGTGCAGGTGATGTGAATGAAAAAGGGAAAGATGGTTCGGAAAGCAGTGATCCCGGCTGCAGGACTCGGAACCCGGTTTTTACCGGTAACAAAATCTATGCCTAAAGAGATGCTGCCAATCATCGACAAACCGGTCATTCATTATGTTGTCGAAGAAGCCGTGGCATCCGGCATTGATGATATTATTGTTATCACCGGCAGAGGAAAACGTGCAATTGAGGATTATTTTGATGCGGCACCGGAACTTGAGATGAGGCTTGCAGACCAGAATAAAATAGATTCCCTCAATCGCATGAAAAAAATATCCGAATTTCCCGATATACAGTATGTTCGTCAGAAAGAACCAAATGGTCTCGGCGACGCGATTCTCAGAGCAGAGAAACACGTCGGAGACGAACCCTTTGCAGTGCTTCTCGGGGATGATATTGTTGCCAATACAATACCCTGCACAGCCCAGCTTATATCCGTATATTCCCGGTTTGGATTGTCGGTAATTGCCATTGAATACGTTCCTCGTGAAAAAATCTGTAATTATGGTATAATCCGAGGAACCTTGGTTGAACCGGATCTTATCCGAATTGAGGATATTGTCGAGAAACCGTCCCCGGAAACCGCCCCGTCTGATATGGGAGCCGTAGGGAGATACATTTTTGTCCCAGAGATCTTTGACTCTCTGAAGGATACACATCGTGGGGTGGGAAACGAGATCCAGCTCACGGACGGGATTCGTCTCCTGTTAAAGGATTATCCGGTGTATGCCTGCAAATTTGCAGGAAAACGATACGATACCGGGGACAAACTTGGATATATTGAAACCATTATTGATTTTGCACTTCGGGATGACCGTATGAAAAAAGAGCTTACAGCATATTTACATGAGAGGCTACACTCATAAAGTATCATGTCCCCGTCTGTGCCGGTGATAGTGGCAAAATCCCATTATTCTTTCTTCACAAAAAACGATTGCTTTGGTCCTGAGTTCCATTGTCGCTTTCACCCGCAAGTACATCTTCGGTAGTTTAGAAAGAGGACATAAAGTATGTCACTATTTTAGGACTGAAATACTGGCATACTACAGTTAGTTTATTGTAATGGCGCAAATTAAGGATCGCCATTTTTCAAAGATTTACAGAGTGTGAGATGTATCCTTAGGGGGATGAGGCTGGATTAGATCTATATTTACAATTCCTGGTGGGATACAACGTTTTTTTCATATTTTACAGCATGTTGTTGTGTACTCTACCAATCTGAATACCTTTTATAAGAAAATGAGAGAATATAAACATCCTAATAACATATCCTATTGAGATAATGAGAGCACTTGTTACTGGTTGCGCTGGATTCATAGGGAGCCATTTAACAGATCGTCTTCTGATAGATGGACACACTGTGATTGGAATTGATTCCTTTACAGACTATTATTCGCGATCGATCAAAGAATCCAATATTTCCCAAGCCCTAAATAATCAGAATTTTCTCTTCATCGAAAAAGATATTCTTTCTATGGAGAGTTTTCACGATGTCGATATTGTTTTTCACCAAGCTGCGCAGGCAGGTGTTCGAGCCTCGTGGGGGAAATCGTTCTCGATATATCTCAATGACAATATACAATCAACCCAGCGACTCCTTGAATGGTATAAGGAAAAACCTCTCAAAAAGTTTGTTTATGCGTCGTCCTCATCAGTATATGGAGATGTACCGTTACCGATGAATGAGGGGATGCGACTCCAACCGGTTTCTCCATACGGTGTTACGAAACTTGCAGCTGAACATCTCTGTTATTTATATTGGAAAAATTTCAAATTACCGACAATTGCATTGAGGTATTTTACGGTATACGGTCCGCGTCAACGACCGGATATGGCGATTCACCGGTTTGTAGATGCGATTATGAAAGGTAATTCTCTTATCCTGTATGGGGATGGGTCACAAACCAGAGACTTTACATATATTTCCGATATTGTTGAGGCAAACGTCCTTGCTTCTAAGTGTCATAACGAAGGGGAGGTTTTCAATATAGGTGGGGGTAGTCGAATTACTGTTAAAGATTTGATTCATGAAATTGAACAGGCCTGCAATAAACCTGCGAAAATTCAATATGAACCCTTCCAAAAGGGAGATGCTCTTGATACCCATGCGGATATCCAAAAGGTTCAAGAATATCTCGGTTGGAAGCCAAAGGTTTCAATTCGTGAGGGTATTACTAAATTTGTTCAAGGATATAATGAGATGAAAAGAGAGAAAGTCTAAAAAACACAATGAAATTTTTGACTCTTTAATTCCTCAACCCAATATTTGATTTTTCCCCATTGAGTGGAATATTTAATCAGGAAAATGATAATTATGGTCTTTCTTTATTCACCGAGTATACACCCGATCCTCATTTGAGCGTTTTTCAGTAAATGTCTAGTTTTCTCAAGCTCCTGCTTCAGCGCTGCATCTAGGGATTGAGTTCTTTCGTTATACACACGATAAATCGCAATAATTTCACACTCTGTTTTTTCGGCAACATCCGTTTTATACGGTGCAGATATCCGTTCAAAATAAATATTGTTTCCGGCAATTAATGCAGAAAACCGGATAGTCATTTTAAGGACATCTTCAGAAAAGACATGCCAGTGAAGATCGTTTTCCTTTGCATGAGCACATTGGTGTGCACATTCGGCGACTTCAAACTTATTTTTATTTTTAAATCCTCCATTGTCAATCCAACCCAGGATAAATGAATAAATATGTTCTCTTGATTCAAAACTGTCATCATTTCTTCCAAATAAAAAATCGAGAAGAATGTGATCAAATGGGCTTACGTTTCTCCCCTTATCAGGACAGCATTCATGGTGGGGAATTGAAAGGACAATAGTACCGCCCTGTTTAACAAACGTATGCCATTCTATAAGGGTACTGATGGGATTAGAACAATGTTCAATAACGTTATGAGCTATGAGAAAATCAGCGAGATCAGGGAAGTGATTAGAAAATTGGGTCACTGGGTACGTTTTAATTTTGCTGTTTTCCCCAAAGTATTTCAGGAGTTCCCTATCATTTCGCGTATCAAAATATTCACAAGCCACCCCCGAGGGAAGGCGTTGCGGATTCAAGCCAGCTCCTATCTCAATTCCTCTTCCAGATAAAAACGGTTCTGCCATACGGTATCGGATATCAGGTGTGGACTCTCCGATTGGGGCGCCTTCAGGAATTCTATTTATTATCGATTCAGGTATTTTTTTAATATTTTCCCATTTAAAACCAAGTTTTTCAAAGGTTGTTGGAGACATAATCCACCGTTTTTCCCCATTTTTTACCAAATAAATTCTGTTGAAACCATGTTTTTCATCTGATATAATTAGTTCATTTTCAAGATCCATTTTATTTACACCTTTTTCAATATAACGATAATTTCATCCCAGTTCTCAACGAAATGAACGATTTGGAAAGAATTATTGAAATGAGCCATGGCTTTATTTATGAATTCTTCGAAAGATTCAGTATTCCATACATGGAAATGTATTCTGTTATCCATTTTGATTAGCAACTTGGCATGTTCTATAACTTCCTCACTATTTATTAATCCGTCAACATTTTCTGCCCAATCAATATAATGATAAAATTTTGATGATTCACCATTATCTTGGAAATCCCGAATTAAATGTTCAAATGATGTTACTTTTCTTGTTTTATCAAATGTATAATTTTTGTTTGGAATGGCATACATGATATGTCCGTTTCTCTTAATTTTCTCTAAATGAATTTTAAGGGTGCCGAGAGGATCAAGAGTATGTTCCAAAAAATGATTTGCAATTATAAAATCCAATGACTCAAATTTAATTTCTCCAAGTTTTTCACCATCATCAATAATATCGACATGAACTAAAGGATCGTTAATTTCCGGATATCTTTTATTAAGTTCCTCGTTTGATAAAATATCCACATATTTTATTTTTGTCCGTTCACTGATCCATAATGGGCAATGAAGTGCACCAATTTCGATTCCCTCTCCAAATATGTATTTGGCACTTATTTCACGCCTTGTTCTCTCCTTTCCTTCTGGAGTGAAATCAAAGTTTTTTTCTTTAATGTAATGTCTGTTTCCGGGCACATCATATCCTTTTGAATTTTGGCATCGTGGAAAAATATTCACAAACCAGTAACACAAAACAAACAATGTCCAGACCTGAAGGGAAGAGACGGTTTTATCTCCATTATAGTAACGATCTACAATTTTTTTTACATTTTTTACATCAAGAATAGAAGACAGTTCGCTATGAGTCGTTTTTTCAATGGTTTCAATAACACATGATCTGAAATTCTCTAAAACTCGGTCAATAGGAACTGTAAATCCCATTTTTTCCCTTTTCAATACCTTTTCAGGTAATTTTTCCTTCATAATTTCTTTTAAAATCCATTTTGTTTCGCCTGTTGGGGATAACTTACATTCCAAGGGGATTTTTGAAACGTACTCAAATAAATCCGGATCCAAAAAGGGAAACCTCCCTTCGAGTGAATGAGACATGAGGATTTTATCTGCTTTCATCATCAAATCCTCCGGGATCCATGTTTCCATATCATATGCAAGCATGGCATTCAAAAGTGATCCTTGCTCATCAAAATATTTTTTATACCTAAAGGTATTGTCGATCAGATGTTCATCTTTAATAAAATCCCGATAATTTTCAAAATAATAACTCTTTGTTAAGAAATTCGGGAATTGTTCTTCATATCTCGTTTTATCTAGCACGGAAGAAGAGTACTGATTATAGCCTGCAAATAATTCATCTGCTCCTTCACCGGATAACACAACTGTTACATATTTTTTTAATTCCTGACAAAGATAATAGAGCGGCAGGCAGGCAGGATCTGCAATGGGTTCATCAATGGCCCACATAACGTTATCAAAGTTTTTAATAAGATCCTCAACAGTCATCAGGATTTCAATATGTTCCAGCCCTAATTTTTTTGCTACGGCAGATGAATATTCAAACTCATTTACTTCAGGAAAACCAATGTTAAATGTTTTTAATTTTACGCCGGATTTTCTGACATAGTATGAAATCGTACTTGAATCAATACCCCCACTGAGAAGAATGCCAACCGGCACTTCTCCTATAAGTTGTGATTGAACTGCCCTCTCAATTTTTTCCTCAATTTCTATTTTTAAATCCTTGATAGATGACTCATTTCCCATGTGATCATACGTAACATCCCAAAACCGAAATCGTGCAGATATTCCCTTTTCATTTTTCAGGTAAGTGCCAGATTCAAGACGTTTAATATTTCTAAACATAGTATACGGGGATTGGAAATACCTGAATCTAAGATAATCCTGAATACCAATCGGATCCAGCGAAAAATCAAGTTCTGGGATTGATAATATACATTTTAATTCTGAAGAAAAGATCAATTGTCTTTCATCTTCATAGATGTAGAGTGGTTTAATCCCGAATTGATCCCTTACCAGATAAACCACATCTTTTTCGTTATCCCAGATACAAAATGCAAACATACCTTTTAAAAGAGAGAAGGCTTCAACACCATACTCTTCAAAAATCTTAAGGACTACTTCGGTGTCTGTTTTTGTATTGAATGTATATCCCTTATCCACAAGGTTTTTCTCTAATTCCTTGTAATTATACACCTCCCCATTATAAATAATACCTAAATTTCCATTTTTATTAGATATAGGTTGCTTTCCTCCTTTAATATCAATAATTGAGAGTCTTACATGAGAAAAACCCCAATTATTTTTGAGAAATTGCCCATAGTCATCCGGACCCCGATGTGCCATTATTATCTTCATTTTTTCGAGATATCCTGGAATCGATATCCCATTACCTTTTACTATTACACCGAAGATCCCACACATAAATTCTCACATCAGCCGCCTTGAGTAAGTATAGTCTTTATAGTTTTTTCCCAGTCCATTAAATAACGGTCATGGTTGAAAATATCCATTGCCAGATGTCTTCCGGCTTCTCCAACTTCTTTGGCAATGGTTGGATTTTCAGAAAGATACAGTAAATATTCGCGTAATTCAGAGGGATCATCAGAATAAAACCCATTAACTCCGTTTTTCATGAATAATTCAACATCATGACTTTTTGTTGAAATAATTGCCAGTCCACACATCATTGCTTCTCCACGGGTTCGTGGCATTGGAGATCTGATTGTAGGATTGAAATAAATCGAATATTCTCCCAGAGCCCTAACATAATTATCAAATTTACAATTGGCATACCAATTATTGTCAGTTCCATATGCTTTATTTGGTTCTTTAACTGGAAGAAATTCGGGAAGATATTTCTTAGGAAAATTTTTTATCACTTCTTTGTAAACTATATAACCATTATAATGAGGCCTTGTTTTCATTGCTTTTTTGCCCATCACTAAAATGCCTTTTTTATATGTTGCTTTTGGAAACTCAGTCGGATCGAAACCATGCCAAATGACCTTTGATTTATTGAAATTCCACTCTTTCTGGGCCTGGTATGAATTATTAATAACGAGTGTTTCATGTAATACATCACGAAATTTTAATCTTTCCTCTTCAATTGGTTGCATCAGATTATCTTCTGAATAGCCAGGTGTATATTGTCCATAAAACTGTGGAGTTCCATGACAAATACCTATCTTTGGGATAGTAACATTTTCAATAAACCATTTGAATGCATCCCCCCATCTCCATTCAGGTCTTATGATCCCGTTTGTACGGTCTGGGGAGAGAACATTTTCATCGAATGGCATAATAGCCAAATCGTAATTTTCGATATCAATATTCTTGATATGCTCAAATGTCACATTTTCAGGAAGGGGCCTTTTATCATACTCCCAATATTCGGTAATGCCAGTTCCGAGACCTCGTACTAAAGTGAATTCAAAGGGGAGTTTAAATAGTTCATATTGATGAGCGCAATGCCATCTGTAGGTTAATATTTTGAGTTTGCGCTCATTATTATGCAAAATATAAAACGGAGGGGGGAGGAATCGTTGAAATTTATTATTCAGATATTTCCGGTCATCATTTTCAATTATCTGATTTGCATCCAACCAATTTGTGATTTTGCTATATGTGTCAAGTGTCCATCGTCTGTTCGTCAATAAGAGATCCGGATGCTTCACGTAAAGTTTTTTAAAATTACGGATTGATCTGACCGATTTTTCTTTCTCTTCAATTGACGAAGGATGAGATATATGGATACTGAATGCATTAGAGATGTATGCAATTCGGGCTCCCTTATGGTATAGTCTGTATCCCATCTCAATATCTTCCCAGCCAAATCCAGAATCCTGATTTTTGGAATAAGAAAATTTGGGATCAAAAAGATCTTCTGTAATAAAATCCCGTTTTATGCAAAAATTACGTGTAATACAATTTAAAAAACTTTTTTTATTAATCGGATCTTGTAATTGACAGTCTTGGTCTGCGTTTTCTGGATTATTCTCATATAACCTTAATACTTCTATTGGATCTCGTTGATTAGTTTCGAGATTAAATGGCCCTATTGAAATATCAACATCATTGAATTTATACGCTTCGGCATGGCGTGTTAAAAAATCACGGTTAACGATACAATCTGCATCAATAATTACGCAGAGTTCTCCTTTTGCATGATTTAACCCAATATTCCTGGAAATGCAATTCCCTAAATTATTTGAATTTTTTAAAATTTTAATTTCCGGAGAGGAAATATATTTGCCCGGTTCACTTTTCTCTTTTATGAAGTTGGTAACAACCTGAACAGAACTATCCGTTGAACAATCATCAACAAAAATTATTTCAAAATTACCCTTATATCTTTGTAAAAAGAATGATTCGAGGAAATATTTGACTTCATGTTCTTTATTGAACAATATACTGATGATACTGAATGTTGGCCATTCATTATCTGAATATAAACCGGACAATGGTGATTTAATTATTTGTTTTATAGATCGTTTTTCAATCTCTTGAAGAATTTTTACGAGATTTTCTCCGATTATCTTTGTTGTTCTGTTTTTCAGTATGTCCGACTCAGCATTTTTTCCAATTTTCGTCCTAAGTTCTTTATCGGTGATGAGCAATTTAAGCGCATCGTACCATTCTTCACTAGTCGATACAAGAAGGCCATTTTCAAATGGACGGATTTGTGATTTATTACCCCCAACATTTGAAGCAATTGTAGGTACTTTGAGCAATGCCGCTTCAAAAAATTTCAAATCACTTTTCGCATTGCAGAAAGGAGTATTTTCAAGGGGGGAAATATTGATATCAATATTTACAATATATTTTGGCAGTTCTCTCCAGTCCATGAACGGCAATCGAATAATTCTTTCTGTGAATTGGGAAAATTTATCACTTAAATCAAGAAAACCGCCAATAACCAGTTCGACATTTTCAAATTCTTTCAAAATTCGTATAAGGGTATCTTCCGCCACCTTAAAATCCAGGTTATGTGTTTTTGTACCGCTAAAATAGCCGATCGTAACTTTATTTTTTTCTTTCGTATTTTTATTGGCTAATGCATTTTTTGCTAACCTGACCATTTCATCGCTTACTGCATTTAAATTGATATACACAATTTTTCCGTACGATTCCAGTTCACTTTTTAAATATTCGGTGGAACAAATTGCATAATCACATAACTGCATCGTTTTATTAAACCGTCTTAAACCATCATGGTATAATTCAACCTGCTCCGCGCTCATCTCATCAAGAGCATGAATATATTCTGCATATTTTTCGTGAAAGATTAGATCATCAGTTTCAAAAATGAATTTTTTCCCTTTTTGCTTCCCCTCGATTATGAATTGTTCATATTCTGGGGTAATAGGAACTCTATGAAGGATAAAAATTTCATATTTATTCAAAGCAGATTGTAAATTTATATCGTAAAAATCGAAGACATCTGCAGGAATCCCATTGTGCTTAAGTTCTTCTTGTTGATGAAAAACTCTGTATCTCCGTGTATCCCCATCACATCCTGAAAGAAAAACTACTTTAGGGACTATAATTCTTTCATCGTTGGCAGATTCATCGGATATGCGCAGTTTTATTTTTAATTTAAGAACTCTTATTAGAAATAAAATGAAAGAAGCATAAAGTCCTCTGATTATACCTTTATTTTCAATTTCTTGTTTTATACTTACGAAATAATGTCTTATAAGACAATACCTGCACCCGATAAAATCAACAACTTTCCAAGATCTTGTTGACTGGATAGAGAATATTGCATTTTCGAGATCTTTGACATTTTGGCGCAGTTTCTCGTTATGAAGTTTAGTTTCCGAAACAATCTTCTGAAGTTCCGTGATAGTTTCTTCTTTGTCTTGAATCTCACCCGTTTTAGCTGAAACAACCTCCTGAAGTTCCGTGATAGTTTCTTCTTTGTCTTGAATCTCACCCGTTTTAGCTGAAACAACCTCCTGAAGTTCCGTGATAGTTTCTTCTTTGTCTTGAATCTCACCCGTTTTAGCTGAAACAACCTCCTGAAGTTCCGTGATAGTTTCTTCTTTGTCTTGAATCTTGCTCGCTTCAGCGAGAAGTATATTCTTATATTCAAATATATTATTTTCAAGTGTTACTTTTTCCTGCATAATTTTATTAATAAGAATCTCATTCTCTTGAAGAGTTTTAATTGTAAGAACATGATTCTTTTTCAAATCTGCATGAGATTTATTAAGGATCTCCAAAATTTTGGATTCATATAAATGTATATATCGGATATTCAATTTATAATCAAAATTATACCTGAAGCTTTCTTTTGTGATAAAATACACATACCTGTAGAAGATATCATTATTAGTCTCGAGATACCCCATATAACTATTATAAAACTTATGAATCTCTTTAATTTCCTCAGGAGAAATTCCAAAGCTGAATTTCAATATATCGAAATATTGGATCAACAACCAATTGAAAATATTATTCGATCCAATACAAACAAACGTGTACCCTTTATCGGATATCAAATTCTCAAAATCTTGCTTATTTGGAAGGCCTTCTTCACAATGTTCTTTTAACCACTTATGATCATATCCTACAGTTTCCCTGAAGAAATCCCTTATTAAAAGTTCACAATTAGATACATATTCGTTTTCAAAAGGGGCTGCATGAATAACTAGATACTTAGCAACACGCAATGATTCCGAAATAAAATCATTTCTCTGATTTTGAGGGATATGTTCAAAGACATCTCCTGAGATTACAATGTCAAATGATTTATCTTTAAACATTGTCATACTTGTAGCATCCCCAATAAACGAATTGGGTTCGCTACTTTCTCGTATATCCACTATAACTAATTCATCACCGGGGTCTATAAAATCTCCAAATCTCCCATTTACTCCCCCGATATCAAGGATTTTTACTTTCTGTAGACCTTTTTGTTTTTTATATTCTGAAATACCTTTTGAGATGATATAATTTCTCGAATATAAATCTGGAGGTAAATCTAATATTGACTCATTTTTCATCATTATTCTCCAATGAGATTATTCTCTCTTTTTGGTTATTAAAAGTATTTTTCTCGTTCCAATAAGGACTGCGTCCGTCCCTTAATCCAGTTTCGATAGGGCCCCGATCTCCCATTAAAAATTATTATTGCCATAGGTCTGATCGCAGTGAACTATAGAAATATTTTTTGTGTTATCAAATCATTTTACTCTCTTTACAATTCATGAACAATCATGCCAAAGGTCATCCCAATCATCAAATATTCCTATTCACTCTTGTTAGCCGTCATTATCTTAAATTAACATATTCTCGTATTATACAATCAACTTGAGGTAATTCTCAATTACGTTCGGGGTCGCCCCGGACGATACCATTTTTCCATCTTTAAGCAGGATGCTTTGTTTACATAATTCCCTTACACTCTCAAGAGCGTGGGAGACAAACAGAATGGTCTTTCCATCGCGACGAATTTCATCTATCTTCCCGGTGCACTTGCGCTGGAATGCCTCATCCCCGACTGCAAGTACCTCGTCAACAAGAAGGATATCTGGATCGGTCTGGATCGCGGTGGAGAAGGCAAGGCGCACTGCCATTCCGGAGGAAAAGTTCTTCAGTTTCATGCTCTCAAACCGTTTCAGTTCAGCAAATTCCAGGATCTCCTCATACTTGCGTGCTATCTCCTTTCTTGTGAGGCCCATGATCGCTCCGTAGAGGTAAATATTCTCTTTGGCGGTGAGATCGGGCTGAAACCCGACGCCGAGTTCAAGGAATGGGGCGATCTTACCGTTCACTTGGACACGTCCGGAATCAGGGTAAAGTACTCCAGCAAGGATTTTGAGCAGGGTGCTCTTGCCACTTCCGTTTGGTCCTATGATCCCGAACGTTTCCCCATGTTTCACGGTGAAACTGATGTCCTGGAGGGCAGCAAACTCCTCATAGGAATAACTCCCCCCGTGAAACAGTCCGGCGATATGCTGGTATACGGTAGTTTTCCGTTCATGCGGAATTCGGAACCGCTTGGAGAGATGCTCAACAATAATGGCATTGTCGTCGATTTCTTTCTTATCCTGCAGGGAATATATCTCAACTGCCATTCAGATCATCTCTGCAAACCGCCGTTCAAGTCGATGAAAAATACCCGTACCAACGAGTATGAGGATTACCCCGACAAGAATAAGGTAGAGTACACTTCTCAGTCCGGGTAATGAACCATAGATCAGGAAATTTCGATAGGTCTCCACCAGCACTGTCATCGGGTTTAGGATATAATAGGAAATGTATCTTGCGGGGATAACTGAGAACGGATAAACAATTGGCGATAGGAAAAATCCGAGTTGAATTACGACATCCCAAATCTGGTTGAGATCCCGGTAATATACAAACAGCGAAGCAAGAATCAGAGAGACTCCATAGACGATAAAAAAGTATATTCCATGCACAATAGGAAAAAAGAGGATACCAGGGGAAATCTTTACACCAAAGATGATGATAAGTGGTATCAATACGAAAAACTCAAGGATAGAACTGATAAAACAAGAGAGAGTTGTCGATAGAACCAAAATCTGTCGGGGGATGTAAATTTTAGTGACGAGCCCCGGTCTTCCCACGATGGAACCCATCGCTGTTGATGTGCCAATCGCGAAGAACCGCCATACAATTAAACCGACCAGAAGATACAATGCAAAATTTTCTTGATTGAACCGGAATATATTAATAAAAACTGCATAGAGAACGAGCATCATCAGAAGCGGGTTGAGGAGAGACCACGCAAACCCCAGCACCGAATTCTGGTACTTGATTTTCAGGTCAGTGAGGGTCAGATTCCAGATAAGGTCCCTATATTTTATCAGCCACATGTTCGGGACTCCCGATCCTGCTCCAGAGATGCATCCATTTCCTAATGTTATGTTCACTCCCTTTTATTTGGCTTTGTTTTCCCTTCAGCATCATTTTCCTGATATCCCGAACTGCATCGATTTTTGCTTTTATAATTATTTTTCCCTTTCCCTCCATGAAATAATAAGGAATCACCCCGACATTTCTCCCAATGATCCATGGCAGGTACTCAATGAGCATCCTCTTTGGAAAATTCTTCACGACATACCAGAGTAAATTCCGGTTCCCGTAATAAATCGAAATATCCGATTTAAATCCCGCTGTCCCGCCATGTTTGTGGACCACCCGGGCAGAAGGGACATAGATACATTTCCATCCCGAGAGTCTTGCACGGAACGCAAGGTCCACATCCTCCATAAAGAGGAAAAAGTCCTCATCAAAGAGCCCGATCTGATCGAGCATCGCCTTCCGGTACAGTGCAGCACCCGCACAGGGTCCAAAAACCTCCTCGATACGATTATACTGGCCTTTATCTGGTTCAAACATCCCCCTATCCCACGCCGCGCCGCTCCGTGAGATGCAGATCCCGGTTGAGTTGATCCAACCATCGGGAAAAGTCATCTTGGATGCGCACATCCCCACCGAAGGATCTTCGATCACGGGCCTGATGATCTCCTGGAGAAAAGTAGGATCGATCCGTGTGTCATTATTCAGGGTGAGGATGAATTCTCCTGTGCTCCGTTGTATACCGACGTTCGTTCCCCCGGCAAACCCCATGTTGGCTTCATTGACAAGAACAGTCACCTGGGGAAAATGATCCCGGACAAAGTCAACGCTGCCATCGTGCGAGGCATTATCCACCATGATGACGTCAAAGGGAGAGTAGGTCTGACTAAATACTGAAGAAAAACAGTCGGAGAGGAAATGTTTCCCATTGTAGTTGACAACGACGACGCTGACGCGGGGTTTTTCCGATGGGTCGGGCATAGTTCCTTCGTTTTCTGTCAATCATGGGGGAATGAGGGATGAGTGGGGAATACATTGTCGTGAACCTTTTAATAACCTGCACCTCTCAATAATGAAAAAGTCCGCCTAGAGTGAATGTCCTGAAAAACCAGCGGACCTCATCACCCCTCTCCTCCTTCATCCGAGCTCTTCTCTCTGCTATGCTGCTGAACGAGCAGACTTGCCCTGAGCAGGCTTTCGAAAGTTCCCGCATCGGTCCAGTAGCCCTTCAGAATGGCATACTCCATCTGCCCCTTCCTGATGTAGGCATTGTTCACATCGGTGATCTCGAGTTCTCCCCGACCTGAAGGTTTCAGGGTCTTGATGATCGAGAATACTTCGGGATCATAAAGGTAAAGGCCGGTCACGGCATAGTTCGTCCTGGGATTTTTCGGCTTCTCCTCAATCGAGACGACACGATTATCAGCGAGTTCGGCAACACCGAACCGGTAAGCGTCCGGGACTTCTTTTAAGAAGATCTTCGCGCCGCTGCTGAAGGAAGCGACCTCTCCGCGTACATCGTCCTGGAAGATGTTGTCGCCGAGGATGACCGCAACCTCCTCATCATCAGCCCAGCCTTCAGCAAGCCCGAGAGCCTGGGCGATACCTCCGGCACTCTCCTGGATCTCGTAGGTGAGCCGGACACCAAATTCGGCGCCGGAACCCAAGAGCTCAAGGAAATGCCCCGCATGCCCACGGCCTGAGACGATCATGATATCTGAGATCCCTGCCTTGATGAGCGTGGAGAGGGGATAGTAGATCATCGGCTTATCGTACACCGGTAGCAGGTGTTTGTTGGTCACCTTGGTAAGTGGATAGAGCCGGGAGCCGGTGCCTCCGGCGAGGATGATACCTTTCATATCAGGTTCCCTCCTTTGACTGGATGTATTCGAAAACCGCCTCCCTCCAGTGCCTGAGCGGGGGAGTTTTTGTGTTCACAAGGACAGAATATGCGGGTCGTTTTGCTCTCCTGGGAAATTCTGCAGTCATACAGGGTATTGCGTTTGGAATAAATGCCTTTGCAAACTCGTACCAGCTGCACTGGCCGTCGTTGGTGATATGGTAGATACCCGGAGCCCGTGAGATGATTCCGGGCGTGGCACGTGCTAGGTCGACGGTGTACGTTGGCTTCCCGACCTGGTCGTTCACAACCCGAACCGTCTCCATCTGCCGGGAGAGGGAGAGGATGGTGTCCACAAAATTTTTCCCGTGGGCCCCGAATAACCAGGAGGTCCTGATGATACGGTAGTTCTCCATGTTCTTCATTACAGAAACCTCACCCATGAGTTTCGATTCACCGTAGGCATTTATCGGGTTCGGGGGGTCGTCCTCCTGGTATCCCGGTCTCGTCCCATCGAAGATATAATCGGTGCTGTAATGGACCAGCACCGCCCCGGCTTGAGTGCATGCCGCCGCAAGATAGCCCGGTCCATATCCATTCACCGCAAATGCATGGTCCCGGTTGTCTTCACAGCCGTCGACATCTGTATAGGCGGCAGCATTGATAACAACGGAAGGGTGCCAGAGGTTGATGAGATCCTTGACGCTCTTCTCATCCGTGATATCCAGGTCTGCATGCCCCAAAAAGGTGGCATCGGGGAATACCTTTTGGAGCGCATGCCCGAGCATACCGTTCGCCCCGAGAATAAGTACCTTTGATACCTTCACTTTTTTAATGGCCGCCACCACCATTCGTTCTGGACATACCAGGTTACCGTTTCTTGAAGTGCTGTCTCAAAGGTGTATCCGGGCCTCCAGCCCAGTGCGTGGATCTTCGAGCAGTCAAGTGAATACCGGAAGTCATGTCCCGGCCTGTCGGTGACGAATTCGATCATGGAGGAATCCTTCTCGAGGAGCTTGAGAATAAGGTCCGTGATCTCCAGGTTGGTCTTCTCATTTCCACCGCCAATATTGTAAATCTCACCCAACCGGCCACGTTCCAGGAGAAATTCCACCGCCTGGCAGTGATCCTTCACATAGATCCAGTCACGGACATTCTTTCCCGAACCGTAAATCGGGACCTTCTTCCCTTCAATGAGGTTCGTGACAAAGAGGGGGATCAGTTTCTCCGGGTGCTGGTAGGGACCGAAGTTATTGGTGCACCGGGTGATGATGACCGGAAGTTTGTATGTGGTGTAATAGGAGAGAGCAAGGAGGTCTGATCCTGCCTTGCTTGCAGAATAGGGGCTGGATGGGGCGAGGATATCCGATTCCTGGAACGACCCAACAGTTGTGCTCCCGTAGACTTCATCGGTTGAGATATGGATGAACCGAGGTATGTCGTGGAGACGTGCACCTTCAAGAAGGGTATGGGTCCCGATGACGTTTGTCCTGACAAATGCCGAGGCATCAGCAATGGATCGATCTACATGGCTCTCGGCCGCGAAATGTACGATGGCATCAATGTCAAATCTGTCAAGAGTGGCCCGAACAAGATCCAGGTTGCAGATATCCCCGTTGATGAAGCTATACTTCGGATTATTATCGATCCCTTTCAGGTTATGCAGGTTTCCGGCATAGGTCAGGAGATCGAGGTTGATGACCTCGCAGCTTGGATGGGAACCGAGCATGTGGCGGATGAAATTGCTCCCGATGAATCCGGCGCCGCCAGTCACAAGAAGTCTCATGGTTTACCTTTCAAGACCGATTCTTTCAGCCATGTTTCATTCCAGGCGTAAGCCCCCATTCATAGGGAATTTCCTTTGTATCCGGAGGAAGACGGTATTCGTCCGGCTCTCGGTAGTCATAGGGAAGTGTAGGGATGCTCACGAAGAAGGCAGTCCCCTTCCCCAAAGCCTTGAATCCATGGTACACCCCGGGCGGCACCTGGATGAGGAGAGGATTTCTATCGCCGATAAAAAATTCCATTAAAACCTTGTAGGTTGGAGAATCCTGGCGTGCATCGTACAGGGCAACTTTCATCATCCCATGGATACAGGTAAAATTATCGGTTTGTTTCTTGTGATAATGCCAGGCTTTCACCACCCCGGGATACGCTGTAGTGAGATACACCTGGCCGAATTTTTCGAATATCTCATCATCGCACCGGAGGATCTCCATGAGCCAGCCACGCTCATCGGGAATAACTTTGAGGTTTTTGATGAGAACTCCCTGAATTGATGGGACCATATCTACATATAAATTAGTCTGAAAGATAAGCGTTATTCATGAATTGATGCTACAGTGGAAAGGGACAGGAATTGGGACAAGAGAATATATGGCTCAAAATATTATCCCTTTCTTATGCAATTCGACACGATATTATGGATTTTCTCTTGAAAGAATGCAATATCAAATTTTTTTGCTCGTTCAATACAGGCTTCTTTGTATTTTGCTGGATCCTGTCCGATGAGTCGAATCCCGTCTATAATATGCTTAACATCCGGTTCAACGAGCACACCGGTCTCTGGAGTAACAGTTTCCAAGTAACCTCCCTCATTCACTGCAACTACAGGTTTTCCGCTCGCCATCGCCTCAAGGGGGGCAATCCCAAAGGGCTCATGATAGCTCGTGCAAACAAGCCCTTTACACCGCGATAACAAAGCCTGTAACTCCGTTTCTGATACCTTGCCAATCACATGAACATTGCCAGGTAATCTTTGCATGATCATCTTTACATAGGGCGATGCGTGATCTTTTTCGGCATACGAACCAATAATGGTCAGGTTTTCTTCAGGTAGCCGACGGAACGCCTCTATTTGAAGATCAATCCGCTTTTCAGGATAGAGCCGATTCAGCGAGAGCCAGAAGTTTTCATTACCTGCATAAGTAAAATTCGATGTCTCAATACCCGGATATAGTATCTCTGATGTTCTGCCCAGCTGAACCTCAATTTTATTTTGAAGGTTCTTTGAATTTGCACAAATGCGGTCTACCCATTTTGTCGATAGATTATCTAGATAATTTAGGAGTAACATACCTATTCCGAATCCCCATCGGACAATTCGATTTTGATAGTGTAATACCGGGGACTTTTGATGGTAAAGATCACTGAGAATAATGTGGCAGTACCACATGTTCGGATGATGTTTGCGAGCTGCAAACTTTGCCCAATTGCCGCTTAAAATAAAAAAATCATATGTTTTTGATACATCACAGGAAAAAAAACGGATGATTGCCGAGATCTGCTTCAGCGGCGGGACCTTGATAGTCCTTCCGAGGCTGATTACTCGGGCCGTGGGATCGATCTTCCGGACCGCATCGGTATCGGTCGTAATGATATCGGCGTCCAGGATCTTCGCCATCTGGAGGGCGACCCGCTCTCCCCCCCCGATGGCGCCGAAATAATCGTGAAAGATGGCGACCTTCATACCAAAGGGAGCTCTCTTCTTCAGCTGTTGGTCAGAGCCGATGTTAACCGTATGGTTTCCAGCCAGTCAAATGATTCTTCCGCGTGAAAAAAGACGAAATTCTCGTTATGTATTTTCCACCAGACGGCAGGGGCAGGTCAAATTAGACGTGGAAGGGATTTGGGCAATACCCCGCGCAGGAAAGCATCCGTATATCCTCATGGGAGTGAAGGGCAGTCATAAGGAATGACACGCTGCGAAAGAATGGAGACCGCAGCCAATCGCATCGTTATACCCGGCTATACCAGTACTCATAAATCGCCCTCAGGCTCTCCTCGAATGGTATCCCGGGCTGCCATCCGATCTCCTTTCGTATCTTCTCATTGTTGCCGACTAGAATGGGATTATCCCGCGGGCGCAGCAATTCGGTTGAGGTCCTGATGGGCACGGAAATTCCGGCGATGGATGAAAGCGCGGCTGCAATATCAGCGATCTTCCGGCCGGTACCGCTGCATACATTGTATACTTCTCCGGACCGGCCTCGCTCAACGAGGTTGAGGTATGCCTCAACCACATCACGCACATCGAGAAAATCCCGGATAATCGAACCGTTCCCGATCGTGAGCACCGGATCGCGCTTCCCGCGGGCGATCTCCGCAACCTGCTTCGCAATTGAGCTCACCACGAACCTGGAATCCTGGCCTGGCCCTATATGGTTGAATGATCGGGTGGACACGACAGGGAGATGATAGCTGTTGCAGTAGATCGCTGCGAGCTGTTCCTGCGCCACCCGTGCCACGGCATACGGGTTCAGGGCATATACCGTATGGCTCTCCCGAAGTGGTAAATCCTGTTCCGTAACCGATCCATAGACTTCAGAAGATCCGATATTCAGGATCCGGGGACTCAGGTCATTCTGCCGGACTGCCTCAAAGACATTGAGAAGGAGCGAGAGGTTATTCAGGACCGTCCCCCTGGGATTCCTCCAGCTTTCAGCGACCGAGCTCTGGGCTGCAAGTTGGATGATGGCATCAGGGTCAATCTCTCGTATCATTGCATCTACCCAGGATGCATCCTGCATATCCCCAGCATGAAACGTTATATCCCTCACCAGGGACTCTCGCGAAGGGATAAAATCCCAGGAAGGGATGGATCGGCTCATCCCGTAAATGGCAACATCAGGTCGGACACGGTGGAGATAATTCGCAAGATGCCCGCCAACGAAACCGCTGATGCCGGTGATGAGGGTGGATCTCATTCAGGTCCCACAACGAGGTTATGAGTAAAATTCATCGCATGGTCATAAATATCTGGTGGGCAGAGCATGCGGAACCGTCATGAACGCCCTGATGATCTATGGTGAGAGCGGAATAGTGCCAGGGAAGCCATTATATTCATTCTTCCTGGTCTTTGAAAACGATTTCTTCGAAAAACGGTTTCTTTGAAAACCGATTTCTTCGAAAACGATTGTATGTGTTCACCGTCATTCTTGGGCAGACAGGTTCCCTTCCGGCAATGGTTTGCACCAGACCCAGTATTCCAGCAAAAAGCGTCCACTGGCAGAGAGCCCGTGAAAGATCCTGTATGGGGTCATCAGAGTCCGGATCGGTTAATACCATGGGGTTTGAAAACGGTTTTAATAGGATTGAAAAGAAATAAGACTGCTATCCAGGGAAGCACAATGTCAAGCGGAAAAAAGGCATTCATTACGGGAATTACCGGTCAGGACGGATCATATCTGGCTGAGCTCCTGCTCAGCAAAGGCTACGAAGTTCACGGGATGGTCCGGCGCTCCTCAACCTTCAACCGGGGCAGGATTGATCATATCCACGTTGACTCCCACGATCCCGGGGCACGGTTCTTTCTCCATTACGGAGATCTGGGCGACTCGGAGCAGCTGGCAAATATCATCTATCATCTGAGGCCTGACGAGGTCTATCACCTCGGGTCGCAGAGCCACGTGAGGGTCAGTTTCGATATCCCTGAATACACCGGAAACGTCACCGGTCTCGGGGTAACCCGAATCCTCGAGTCTGTGCGGAGGAGCGGCCACCCCATCCGTTTCTACCAGGCATCATCAAGCGAGATGTTCGGTGCCGCAACCCCGCCGCAGGGGGAAGATACGCCTTTTGAGCCGCGCAGCCCGTATGCCTGCGCAAAGCTCTATGCCTACTGGATGGTGAGGAATTACCGGGAGGGGTACAACCTCTTTGCCTCCAACGGGATCCTCTTCAACCATGAATCACCACGCCGCGGAGAGACATTTGTAACAAGAAAGATTACAGGGGGAATCGCTTCCATTCTCGCAAAAAAAGAGAAATATCTCTATCTCGGCAACCTCGACGCACGCAGGGACTGGGGCTTTGCCCCGGAGTATGTAGAAGCGATGTGGCGGATGCTTCAGGCAGAGAAATCCGATGATTTTGTGATAGGAACCGGCGAGGCTCACTCGGTGCAGGAGTTCCTTGATGCTTCTTTCAGGTACGCAGGCCTTACCCCTGATGAACATGTGAAGATCGATCCCAAATACTTCCGCCCCACTGATGTGGGGGTACTTATCGCAGACGCGAGAAAGGCAGAGAAGATCCTCCATTGGAAGCCGGGGATTACATTTCATGATCTCATCAAGATCATGGTCGATGCCGATCTGCGTGCCGCAGGTCTTGAACCCCCAGGAGAGGGGGATGAGATCCTCGCAAAGAAGTTCCCCAAGCGCTGGTGGAAAAAGGATTGACCGGTTCATTCCGTCATCAGATTTTGCAGGTCGTGAGAGGCATCCCTCATTTCTCACCCCCTCTTATACCCGAACTTCCGGAGCAATCCCGTTCTCCAGGCGACCCCTTCCGGCCCCTCTACTCCTTTCGGGCTTACCCCGTCGATGACCCCGAGGATACCCCTTCCGCCTGAGGATTCAGCGATGATCACCTCTGCGGGATTCGCCGTGGCGCAATAGATAGTGCAGACCTCCTGGAGGTCCTTGATGGCATTCAGGACGTTGATCGGGAAACAGTCCCGGAGGAAGAGGATGAAGGAGTGGCCCGCGCCGATGGCAAGGGCGTTCTTCACCGCAAGCCCTCGCAGTTCTTCGTCGTTCCCCTCGATCCTGAGCAGGCACTCGCCCGAGGATTCGCAGAAGGCGAGGCCGAACTTCGCCCCCGGGACCGCACCGACCACGGCCTCGGCGATGTCCTCCACGGTCTTGATGAAGTGGGACTGCCCCAGGATGACGTTCACGTCATCCGGCTTCTCGATTCTCACCAGGCTCTGTTCAAGGGTTCCGGACATGGGTTCACCGGAGAGAGATGGAATCTCTGGATTTAAAGCAATTGATCACAAGGGAGGGGGTAGAGTCTGCCCTTGGGGGTCAGCCTTTCAGGAGAGCTTTGGGAGGAGGTTCGGGGTTCCGTCAGGCAATCCTCCCTGGTGAGGTCCCTGGACCGGGACATCTGAAACCCTGCCAGGAGGCTTTTCCGAGGCAGCCATCCCCTTCTTCTCCCGTAAGCCCTGCCAAAAATGAGAAACTTAATATAGGTAATCCTCATGATTAATAATGTTAAATAGGGGATTCGGATGGCGGAACAGTTTGACGTGAAACTGGTTGAAGAGGCGAAGTACTACACGCCTCGCCCCGAGTACCGCGAGAAAGCCTGGGTCAGGGACTACGAGGAGGAGTACGGGAGGTTCATGAAGGACCCCGAGGCCTTCTGGGCAAAGGTGGCAAAGGAACTCGACTGGTTCAGCCCCTGGGAGAAGGTGCTTGACTGGAAGTATCCCTACGCCAAGTGGTTCGTAAACGGGAAGCTGAACATCACCTACAACTGTCTCGACCGGCATGTCAGCAACCACCGAAAGAACAAGGTGGCCCTCATCTGGAGAGGGGGTGGGGCGAACGAGTCAAATAAGTTTAAGAATGTATTTGAATTTAAAAAATATACAGAGGGGTGATCTATGACGACAAGAGAAGTTACAGAAACATCAGAAGTGGAGATAGCTGTCCACTGGAAGGAAGAGGGCTATTACTATCCTTCAGCAAAGTTCATCGCCCAGGCAAACATGACGGATGAGACCGTCTTTGA
>Ga0315285_10000823_pt1 | contig 32227 bp, 32 predicted proteins | sample YL17G09_36_MG_FD_203698 | JGI IMG/M metagenome (GOLD analysis project Ga0315285, IMG submission 203698) | Sediment microbial communities from Yellowstone Lake, YNP, Wyoming, USA - YL17G09_36 | ecosystem: Environmental > Aquatic > Freshwater > Lake > Sediment | place: USA: Wyoming | collected...
CCAATAGTCCCTGGAGGTTCTTGAACCCGATGGATAATGCAACAGAAGATATTTGATTTCTTTATTCTTGCCCCGTAGCGAACTTGTTCTGCTACGGGGTTTATGAAAAATTATAGCTCCGGCTGATCGTTCAACTGGCATCCCCGTAGGAAATAAAGTATTTTTTATTACCCGATGAAACGGCCTTGAAAATAATATTTTAGAAAATCCTAAGAAATTTTACGAATTCCAGCTTTAAAAATACTTTATTTATTATGTTTTATTAATTTTTTTAAAAATATTGTTTATAAAAATTATATATGGCCTATTATCTTTAAGTCTCCAGACAATATGAACGTAAAACATAATATTTCCTACGGGGCATGTTTTTTCAATATTATACCAATTTAAATAGAAAACTAAAACGGCTCGCCAAAGCGAGTCGTTTTTTGGGAAAATTTACTATTAAAATTTATTTTGACCATTGGCATTTATTATCTGCGCATTTACATTCAAGACCGTAATCTTTTGCGGCGTAACAATCTCGATATTCACAAGTGGTTATAACCCCTTCTTCGTTCTTTGACTGGCATACCTGCCCTGAGCAACCTCCGCCCATACAATCTGAATCAGATACACAATTTCCATAAGTAGAACTACCGCAAAATTCTTCGTTAGTTAAGGAAAGACACTTTTCCTCGGAACATCTTCCTATGCTCAATCCCACACAGCTTTGACCTCCGCAAATTTCTCCGGCCTCATCACACCAAATACCAGTGGTACATTTTGTCCCATTTGGCTTTCCTTTGCATCTTGCATCGCTATCAGCGCATCCAATTTCAGAATCGGCGGTTTCTTCTTTTTCACACTGCTTCTTACATTCTTCTATAGAAAGAAAGGGTACTTTGTCTCCTTTTAAATCGCAACCGCTTAAAGGCTGGCACCTTTCTCCGTCATAATAATATCCCAACATCTTTTCGCATTGACCATATTTAGCAATATCCGGCCTCCAATCACAAACGGCTTTCTTTGGAAATTTTATCTCTGGAAATTCCATAAGTTTGGACTCTTGTTTTGTAGCCCACCAATATTGGTAAGCTAAAACACCTCCGCCAGCAATCGCAGCCAGGATAACTACAATTAGAATATACTTAATATTTGTTTTGCCTTGAGTGATGAATGGCATACCCCGTAGGAAATTAAATATTTTCAGATAAAAATTCGTTTAGACCTTTAAATGATACATAATACGCAACCTCGTAGATAGTCTAGGATCTTTGGCAGAAAATATTTTAGCTATTCTTTTTGCCACGAAAATCCCTTTGTTTTCCTACGGGGCATAGTAATTTTTCATATTATAGCAACTTTATAGATAAATCAAAACGGCCCGCTCTGTGGGCCGTTTATTAGAATACCGTTATTGTTTTTATTTATTTTGACCATTGGCATTTATTATTTGTGCATTTACAATCCAGTCCGTACTTTTCTGCAGAATAACAATCTGTATATTCGCAAGTGGTTATAACTTCTTCTTCGTTCTTTGACTGGCAAACTTGACCTGAACAACCTCCATCCATACAGTCTGGATCAGACGAACAACTTCCATTGGTAGACCAACCGCAAAATTCCAATATTTTAAGATCATAGGTTATAATGTCTGTTTTTTGTAATTTATTTAGTTCCTCTGAAAACCAATCTTCTACTTTGTCTACAGATCTTTCTTCTATAACTAAATTTGTGCCTTCAATTTTTTCGATCCCATATTCTTTCGTTGGACCGGATTTGAAAATAGTCTTTCCTTCCCCTGTTTTCAAGTTCATTATAGCTATACTTGGAGCTTCACCACCGCCCCAGGGACGTTCATAAGTGTCGCAATTTCTATATATAACAAAATCTTGCCAAAAATAAGGTTCTAAATTAATGCAGAATTCTTCTATCGCCTGTTTTTTTGTAATTAAAGAAAGGGTTATAACGCCTCTGAGGATATAGGTTCCGGTAGAAAGTAATATATATTCATTTTTCTCATTATTATAAATAATTGCGGAACCAAAAATAGAAAACTCGCCTTCCATCTTTGCCGCTTCTTTCTTGATTTTATCGAATACAATAATTTCTCCTGTTTTTGTGGGCGGAGTTATCCGTGGATTTATTAAATATACAGCGTAAAGATCATTTTCATCTAAGAGTTCTTTGTTGATAATATCTTCGAGATTTACTTCTTCTTCAGGTTCAATAAAGCTAAAGGTCGAAAGTATTTGAGTAAGTAGATCGATAGGGCCAGTGGAAATTTCCGGGGGGCTTGAAGCAATTCCAACAGAATACATATAGTCTTCTACCGGAAAGAATGCGATATGGTAATCATTGCCTATTGTAACTGGATCTCGAACCATTATTCCTTTACTTCCCTCCACTTCAATAGCCTTAACTACCTCATATGGAAAATCCTCTCTCCAAACCCACTCGTCAACTGTCTTTCCGTTTCTTTTTGAAACAGTTATATCCATTATCCACGGCACTTTATATCCTTTATCTGGAGCTGCCCAATGAATTACGTCACTCATCGCGTCTCCAACGCCAATATTCCATTCTTTTGGATATTTTACTTCAAATCCATATTCTTTATTTCTATAAGTCTTCCAGTTGGCGGTTTCATCTTTAACTTTTTCTGGTAATTTTATCTCTGACGGTTGAGTTTCTTGTTTTGGTAGCCACCAATATTGGTAAGCTAAAATTCCTCCGCCAGCGATAACAGCCAAGATAACAATGATTAGAATATATTTTATATTTGTTTTACCCTGAGTGATGAATGGCATATTATTTTATTATATATGTTTATTTAAAAAATCCTAGTAACTTCTCTAAAGGTTGGGTGTTAATAATGTCATTTTTTTCGGCCCAGCCGCGGCGAGCTTGGGCAATACCATATTCCATATATCGCAACTGGTCAATATGATGAGCGTCGGTATTAATTATCATTTTTACACCGGCCTCTTTTGCTCTGCGAATATTTTGATCATTTAAATCTAATCTTTCCGGATAAGCATTTATTTCCAAAATCGTTCCCGTTTCTTTGGCTACCCTCAAAATTTTATCAAAATCTATTTGGTATTCATCTCGCCTCTTAATTATTCTACCCGTTGGATGAGAAATAATATCAACGTTTGGGTTTCTCACCGCTCTTATCATCCTTTCTGTCATTTGTGATTTTCCCATCTTAAAGCTTGAATGAATACCAGCTATTACAAAATCCAATTTTGCCAAGGCCTCGTCTTTAATATCAATCGAGCCATCGTTTAAAATGTTGGCCTCGCAACCTTTCAAAATACGAAACCTTGAGCCTGAAGCCTGGAACCTTTTATTTAGTTTTTTGATTTCTTTATTCCTTAGCTCCAGTTGTTTTTCATTCAGTCCATGCTCAATCCTTAAAAATTTTGTATGGTCGGCAATCCCAACATATTCATAGCCCATTCCCTGAGCAGCTTTGGCTATTTCTTCAATGGAATTGGCTCCCCCATCCCAGTTTGAATGACAATGCAAATCTCCTTTAATATTTTTATAATCAATAATTTTTGGTAATTTTTTATTTAGGGCTGCTTCGATTTCGCCCTGGTTTTCTCTCATTTCGGGTGGCATCCAGGAAAGTCCCAAGATCTTATAAATTTCTTCCTCATTCCTCCCGGCTATCATTTTTTTACCTCTAAATAAGCCGTATTCATTTAATTTTAATCCTTTATCAATAGCGATTTTTCTCAAAACAATATTATGCTCTTTTGACCCAGTAAAATATTGAAGGGCTGAGCCATAACTTTTTTTAGGGACAACCCGAATGTCCATATCAAATCCTTCTTTTAACTTTACGGATGCTTTTGTTGAACCCTTGCCCCAAACTTTAATTACTCCAGGGAAGGAAACAAAAAAATCCATTACCTTCTGGGGATTTTTAGAGATAACCAATAAATCAACATCACCAATAGTTTCTTTCATTCTTCTGACAGATCCTGCTGTTGATATTTCTTCTACTTCTTTTAATTTCTTTAACCTTTCGTAAACTTCTTCAACTTTTGGCATTATTTCGCCCAAAAGAAATCTTCCCTTGCTCCTTTTTAAAAATTTAATCGCTTCTAAGATATTTTTTTCTGTTTTTTCTCCAAAACCGAACAAAGGCGCGATTTTATGCGCCTTTGCTTTTTTCTCCAGGTCTTTTATATTTCTAATTCCTAATTTTTGATACAAAACCTTAACTTTCCTTGGACCTAATCCTTCAACCCGAATTAATTCTTCCATATTAACTGGCGTTTTCTTTTTTAGCTGCAAATAGTATTTTATTTTTCCGGTTTTTAAATATTCCTCAATTCTGTCGGCAATATTCTTGCCAACGCCCGGAATTTTCTCTAATGCTTCCTTTCCTCCTTTCTCATAGATATCAGCAATGTCTTCTTCCAAGTTTTCTAAAACAATGGCTACTTTCTGATAAGCATAGGGCTTAAAAGCTACGCCTTCCATTTCAAGATAATTAGCTATTTCGTAGAATATATTAGCTATTTCTTGATTTTTCATTGGGGTTATTTTCTCTCTTTTTGGAATAACTCTTTAAAGCTGAAAATCATTCCCTTGCCTGTAGCTCGAGGGGAAAGAAGTTTTAGGATGGAGATGAGAACAACGGCCGATATAATACCTGAAATTCCTACTAAAATAAAGAGGGATCCGAAACCAAAACTTGCTGCAATTAATCCGCCAAGAGCTCCGGCTATCCCAATTCCTAATCCAACTAAAGTAGCGTCTAGTCCCCATTCGGTAGCCTCTTTCCCTTTATCTATATGACGGGTAAAAATTGCCGATGCACCGGCTAAGGCCATTGCCATTCCAACAGCAAAAAGTATCTGTAATAGATAAATATGCCATGGATAGCTCGCCATTAAATAGCCAAATGGAACTAATGAAGTTATTATTAGGCCAAAGAACAGAAACCAGAAGTCATCTTCTTCACCCTGACGCCCATCTAAAAATATGCCGATCGGAATCCTTAACAAAGATTTCAAGATCCAATATATAGCAGTTGCCATTCCCACTACGGCTATATTTCCTCCTTGAATTTTTTCAACAACAAAGACAGCAAAAATTGGCGAAATCAATCCCCACCCTGACCAGAAAATAAGATCAGATAAAATTAAAGTTTTAATTACTTTATTTACTGGTTGAATCGTTATCATTATTATATTCTAAAATAACCTTAAAACTTGACAAGGTTCTTTCTATTGATAATATAATATTTACCAGGGAATAGCCCCTGCTCTTGACCCATCATTACCTATTGATAATAGGTATGAGGGTTAGCCCCACACCAATAAAATTGGTAGTTGGGGCTTGACAAATTATTTATAGGGTGTATAATATAAATGTTGCGGAAAATGAGCCTATGCCTTCCTCTCTGGGCTTTATCTTATAGAGTTTAGAGAGAAGGGATGCATGTAGGGTTACCGGTAACGGTTTAATTTATAATGCCCTGACCATCCCTCCACTCTTAAGAAAGGGGGTGTCTCTTGAGACGCCACGGCACCACGTCCACGTTGATACGATACTAGACCCACGGCGACCCCGGCGACCACCCTCTGAAAAGGCAAAACTTGCTGGCGAATGCCAGAGAGGAGGGCAGTCGTGACCTGACGCAGATAACCGGCTCTTAATTGAATACGGCCTGCGCCTGTTCCGTACCCCCAAAGAGGAGGCGCGCCCTTCGCGCCTCCTCCCCGAAAACCAAGTCCCTGCACACATTCGTGTAGGGCTGTTTTTTTACTAAAATATTTACCCAATTACTTTTACTGTTATTTCTCGTTCTCTCGCTCTGTTATCAAAATCAATAAGGACAACTTGTTGCCAGGTGCCAAGCAATAGTTTGCCATTTTCAACTGGCACAGCTAAAAATGGATTTATTAAGGCTGACCTTACGTGGGCATAGCCGTTGCAATCGCCCCATTTTTTACAATGTTCATAATCTTTTGTCATTGGAACAATCTTGTCTAAAATTCTCTTTAGGTCTTCAATAAGGCCGTCTTCGTATTCAATTGTGGTAAAACCAACGGTTGACCCGGGACAGGAAATTAAACAAATACCGTCTTTAATTTTTGATTCTGCAACGGCTCGCGAAACTTCGTCCGTAATATCAATAATATCGTTAAATCCCTTAGTTTTTACAGAGAACCTCATATATATTATTTTAACAAAAAATCGCCTTCTTGCCCACCTAAATTTCAAAGAAACTTGGGCGGACTTGGCGATTTTTCTTGCCTTGCCGTTCCGAAGTTTTAACGAAGGACGGCTCCCTAGTCCAAAGCTTATTAATTCCGAAGGAATCAAGGTTCTGCTATGCAGGTTCTTAATTCTGAAAGAATCAAGATTCTCTTATAATTCTGGAGAATAAGGATTATATGGCGATGATGAGGGAACGATTGCTGGAGATTAAGGGGGTTTATAGGAGTCTGGAATTATCTCCTGCGATAGCGATTTAGGAATTATTTTAAAAACAAAAAGACCTCTAAGGTAGGGGCCTGGGAAATGATATCAATATAATCCACTCTATAATATTTTAACGTTGTTGAGCTTGCGAGGAATTAACGAACGAATTTAAACGAATCTATAACCTTATGGAAATCCTCAAGGTTTTCTGTATCATTTGGGACAATTAAGAAATTGACGCCTCGCCCAGAGCTCGTGTTAACCCAAAATAATTCTCTTCCACGTTCCATGCCTATATTTAAAAACTCTCTCATCTCTTTATCACCTATTGTAACCATTTCTTGTGAAGCGTAGGGCGGTAAGTAAGTAAAATAAGTATTAATAAAGTCATCGAGGTTTAATGTTATATTATTGTAAATCAAAATATCGAGATAAGAGCCAGATAAAGTACGTATACTCAGCAAGTAATTATACTTATAAGCTTTAGGGGTTGAACCGCCCTCAACCTGAAAGTCATACCCTCTATCTATAAATTCAAACGATGAAGGGTAGCTAAGCTCAAATCCGTATGCTTCGCTCCGATACACTTTCCATGGATTCTCATTAGTGGGTGCTTGGATAAATTTAAAAGTCTGAAGAATTCTTTTTTTATTCGTATCATCGACTGAATTTGAAAAGCGTATAACATAAAGAGTATCACCATGGCGCAAATTTATTTCATTAGCTTCGGATTTTAAAAATTCAGTATCTCCGAGAGAACTCATCAGCCCTTCTAACGTCGTTGCAGCTTCAAACATAGCTTGCAGTTTTGTATTATTTTCTCGTGCCCATGAAGGATAGGCCTTCACTTCCATAGTTTGAGCGTTTGTTATATTAGGGCCTGAAGAAAGCAGAATGTTAAAAAATGAGCACTCTTTTTGGAGAGCATCTGGATGTTCACTAATCTCATCGTAATCCCCAACGAATTCTCCTTTGGTTGATTCTCTCATCCAATGCGTCCATTCTGCAGGATATTCAAATACAAAATTGAATAAATCATTTTTGCAGAGTTTCCACTTGCCGACTTCAGTAGCTTGAAACGGTTTTATTTCTGGCATCTTAGTCTCATGTTTCGGCACCCACCAATACTGATAGGCAAAAATCCCTCCGCCAGCTATAGCAGCTGATACAACAACAATTAAGATGTATTTAATGTTAGTTTTACCTTGGGTAATGAAGGGCATATTTGAGGATTAATTTATTAATCTTCCTTCATTATACCTTCTTTTCCATAAAGCAAAAACTTGAGATATCCACTCTCGGGTATCGGCTTGCCCATCTGTAGCTTTAGCGAAAGAGGGCTCCGGGGGTAGGCCTCCTTCGCCCTTTGGGCTTCGGATGACCGAGGGACTCGAACTTTTATTTTAGTGGCGGGAATACCCTGTTCCGCTTTAGCGGGGCGGGGATGAAAGCCGCTAAAAGAACTCGCCCCGAAGGGGATACCCCGTCCTAAAGGGACGGGGTAGTTCATACTTGTGTTTTTTATTTTTTATCTACGGCTTTATTTAAATCTTTTAGAAACTTAGTTAAATCTAGTTGGTGAACTTTTGCTGCTTGCTCAATAGTTTCGTCTTGGGCTACGGGGCAACCGACACAATGAAGTCCATAATCTAAAAAAACAAAGGTGGTTTTGGGGTATTTTTGGGCAACTTCGCTTATTGTCATTTCTTTGGTAATACTTCGACCTTGCTCAGTATTACCCTGAGCTCGCCGAAGGGTAATTTTCAGTTCTTTTCCCATTGATATTTTCTTTTTATGATAAATAATCTATTTCTGTTATACCTTTATACTCTATCTGATTCTACCACAAAATCCCGCCGCGGCGGGCTTTTGTGGTTTTGTACCCTATTTCAAATCCTATCACTATTTCATCGCTCTCAAAAGTTCAAGAGCTTTCTGGAGCTGCTGAATCGTGGCTTCAAGGATCTTAATTACTTCGTCAATCTTGTCGGGCTGAGGCGTTACGGTACCTGTTATACTGAAAGGATTATCACTCGCGTCGCCAAAGGTAAATTTGGGATTGTAGGATAAGGGGCAAGGTTCTTCTTCACAAGCAATCACTGGCCCTAGGCCTATCCTAATTTTATAATCTGTGCTGTTAGGAATGGAAGAATTTATCGTCCAATCATAGCTTTGATGAGCTAAATTGACGGTAGCAATATGTTTGACAAATGTACCGTCACTTTTTAACAAATCAATTCTGCCGCGTGGCCAGAAATAATCAGAAGTAATTTCTGAAGGAGACAAAGATACTCCGCCTTCTATAGGTATAATAACCTTGCTTAATTTCCAAGTAATCTGATGAGTCTCACTCCTATCCCAGGTCTCGCCACCATTGGGAGAAATAACTGTAAGTTGCACATCTATCGGACAAGGCAGAATTACTCTAGCTGTTTGTTCATCAACATCTCCTGTCTGAGAAAGACCAAACTTCTTCTGTAATCTCTGTACAGCGTTTTTTGTTAGCTGGCCATAATTACCGGTAACAAGTCCTTCGGGATAGATAGAAGGGTCGCTTTTGAGAATTTGCTGTAAATCCTTTACTTCCGGACCCTTTGACCCTTGACGCAGGATATTAAAGCAGTAACCGGACGGAATAACCCTACCTGTAGAATCTTTTGTTACACCCCTAGGATCTGTAGCTCCTGTTTGATCTTGGGCTAATGCCAAGATTGGTAGCAGGAACAAGGAAATTAAAGTTAATATTACTATTTTTCTCATATAAAAATACTCTTTAATTCAACCTCTCTCGACCTTTCCCTATATTAGAACAACTCTTTAAGGCAGAAAGGGTTGCATAATTTTTACTTAATTCTCAAAAAGTCTTTTAAAAATTTTTTAATATCCCTTGGTTTGATATTTTTTGTAAATTTCCCTTTCCTAAAAATCGCCGCTTTTTTATTTTCCATGCCCACAACTGCAAAATCAGTATGCCTAGCTTCTCCCAAACCATTTACTATACAACCCATTACCGCGATTTTAATTGGTTTTGGCCCTAATTTCTCAGAAAAACCCTCAATATATTCAGCGATCTCAGCGACCGGAATTTTAGTTCTGGCGCAGGTAGGACAACTAATAACTGTTAAACCTCTTTTTCTTAAATTTAGGCTTTTTAAAATTTCCCAACCGACCTTTACTTCTTCAATTGGCGGTCCGCTTAGAGAAACTCTAATCGTGTCTCCAATCCCCTCCAGTAATAAGCTGCCAATACCTATTGAAGATTTCACAATTCCTGTTCTTGCTATTCCTGATTCGGTTATTCCCAAATGAAATGGCCAATTACCTTTTTTGGCTAAAATTTCGTAAGCCCTAACAGTTGTTAAGACATCAGTTGATTTTAAAGCTACTACAATATCTCTAAAGTTAAATCTTTCAAAAAGTTTAATTGAACGCATGGCAGATTCAACTAAGGCTTCAGCCGGAACCTTATCTTTATATTTTTTTAATAAATCTTTTTCTATAGACCCGCTATTTACTCCAATTCTAATAGGTATCTTCTTTCTTTTAGCTGCTTCAACTATGGCTTTTACCCTCTCTTTCCTTTCTCGCGGAGAGCTCGCTGAACCTCCAATATTACCAGGGTTAATCCTAATTTTGTCTATACCTTGGTTTATTGCCTCAATTGCTAACCTGTAATCAAAATGAATGTCAGCCACCAAAGGAATATTTATTTGCTTCTTAATTTTTCTTATCACTCTGGCAGACTCCATATCAGGTATTCCTACCCTCACTATTTCGCAACCTGCTTTCTCCAATTCCCTGATTTGTTTTACCGTCGCTTTTATATCTTTAGTATCGGTATTAGTCATTGATTGAACCGAAATTGAATTATTTCCTCCAATTTTAACATCGCCAACTTTTACTACTCTAGTTTTTCGTCTTTTTATTGTTATCATTTTTAGCTATTTTCTTAATCACCTCTTTTATTAGCCAGCCCGGAGTAGATGTTCCGCCAGCAACTCCTACTTTTTTTATTCCCAAAAGCCATTCTTTTTTCAATTCTCTAGCATTTTCAATATGATGAGCTTGCTTTTGTTTTTCCTTGGCAATCTCAACTAGCCTTTTGGTATTAGCGCTATTTTTTGAACCGACAATTAAAATTAAATCTACTTTAGGGGCTAATTTTTTAACCTCCGTCTGGTAGCTCTGAACGGTAGGACAAAGAGTATTATAAAATTTTAGATCTCTAAATTTATTTTTTAGTTTCTTTAAAATATTTTTAACTTTCTCCGGATTTTGGGTAGTTTGGGTTAAAACTCCGACGGATTTTCCTTTAATTTTTAGCCTTGGTATCTCTTTAGCATCTGAAATAATAATTCCTTTCCCGCTTATTGTAGCCTGAATTGACTTCACTTCTTTATGATTTCTGTCTCCAATAATAATAACTTGGCGTCCTTTATTATTGATAATCTTGGCCAGATTTTGAACTTTAGTCACTAGTGGGCAGGTTGCATCAACCAGCCCAAGTCCTATTTTCTTTATTTTTTCAAGAACCTTAGGGTCTTCGCCATGAGCAGGAATAATAACCGTTCCGCTTTTAGCTTTACCTAAAGAGTTTATAAATTTTATTCCTTTCCTTCTTAGTTCCTCTATTACAAACTCATTATGAACTAGGGGGCCCAGAACCTGGCATGGCCTTGGTTTTTTCTTAAAAGTTTCGACACTTATATCAACTGCCCGTTTTACTCCAAAGCAAAAGCCAATTTTGGGTACCAGGATTATTTCCATTAAAAATTCAAATTAGTCATTTTTATTTTAACACAGTTAAGCTAAAATAAAATGATGACCCTTAAAGGCTTTGACTGAGATCAGCCAAAGTCTAAATTCAGGGTCATACTGAGTGTATCGAAGTATGATTGAAATTGACGGTTCTTATCTTGAAGGCGGAGGTCAAATCTTGCGCACAGCCTTATCTTTATCGGCAATAACGAAAAAACCTTGCCGTATTTTTAATATTCGCAGAGGAAGACCAAATCCTGGGTTGGCGACCCAGCATCTCCTAGGCGCACAAGCCCTAGCCCAACTTTATAATGGCAGATTAGAAGGAGATTCTCTCGGTTCAGAAGAAATAAAATTCTGGCCAGGAGAAATAAAAATTAATGATATAAGTGTAAAAATTGAAACAGCAGGGAGTATAACTTTAGCCTTGCAAACTTTAATTCCTCCAGCTTTATTTTCTCTTTCGCCAGTCAAAATCACTTTTACCGGCGGAGCAACTGATACCTTTTTTTCTCCGACGATTGACCATTTCCGTTATGTTTTTTTGAAAATCTTAGAAAAAGCAGGTGGGAAGGTAGAGGTTAATGTGATACGGCGAGGATTTTATCCCGAAGGCGGAGCCAGGGTTAAAGTTATTATTTTTCCCCTCCTTCGCCAAGGCTTCGGAGGGCAGGCCTCTAAATTAAAATCTTTAAACCTAACCGAGAAAGGAAAGCTACAAAAAATAACCGCAATTTCCGGCGCCTCAGAGTCTTTAAGAGGCAAAAAAGTAGCTGAAAGGCAAATGGCAGGAGTAAGAGAAATTTTAGGAAAATTAAAGCTGCCTGTTGAAGAAAGGATAGAGTATTATGAAACTTCTTCGCCAGGAAGCCAGGTATGTTTAATTGCAGAATTCGAAAACACGGTCATCGGAACAGACAATTTAGGTAAATTAGGAAAAAGAGCTGAAGATGTTGGTAAAGAGGCAGCCCTAGAATTATTAAAAGAAGAGAAAACCCAAGCCTGCCTTGATAAGTATCTTGCTGACCAAATTCTGCCTTATATAGCCCTTGCTAAAGGAAAAAGTACTATAACTGTTTCAGAAATAACTAATCATTGCAAAACCAATATCTGGGTAATTGAGAAATTTATAGATGGAGAGTTTAAAGCTGAGGGGAATTTGATAAGTTGGACGCCTAAATAATTTATTAACAAAAGCAACAATTATCAATAGTTGCCGCAAAGCGACAGCTTTTTATTAATGCAAACCAAAAGCCCGCGCGAAGCGCGGGCTTTTCCATTTTCTAGTCCGAGAATATTTATTACTATCTTGCTCCTCCCAAAGCCATAAAAGCTAAAAAGCCAAATCCTAAAATTATTAACAACATTGCTATTCCAATAACCTTGTTAAGTTTCCCTTTTTGAAGGATAGAACTAATAATAAAACTTATTCCTAGCCCAACTATAAATAGAATTCCGATTGCACCAACGTTGAATATTGTATCAGATTTAAGTTTAAACAAATTCTCAGCCAGAATAGAAATAATAATTAAACCAATAAAATAAAGAGTTATTATACCAAAAGAGATTGGCGCAGCATATCCTTCCCAGGGTAAAATGCTCGTCTCTTCTTTCAATGTCTTTTTAACGAGTTTAATCTGAAAAATTAATCCAATTGAAGCAATAAACACTATCAACAAAGGTAAGTAAGTAAGGATGAATGTAAGAGCGATGAGAATTAGCGAGATAAATGAAGGCGGTTCCGGCTCTCCAATCTTCCAGAAAATAAGAGAAGGGATAATAGTTAGAAAAAAACTAATAATAAAAATAATTGGCGAAAAAATTAATAAACCGGTCCAAACATAAAACCATTTATTTGCTCTTACTTCCTCTTTGACTGAAGTCCAATTTTCTTCTCTTCTTGGTGGTCTCTCTCCTTTTTTGAAATATTTTCTGATAGAAATACCAAAACCAGAAATTATCCCGGCCGTAAATATAAATGATAAGAATGCTGGAAACCAGTCTTTAATTATCCTTTGCGGAGGAGGCGTACCCATTTCCATAGGACAAAGGAAAGTTCTCCCGTCACAATATCCTAGCCCGCCTGGATTAATATAAGTTTGCCTCGCAACGCCTGTACCTTCAATGCACAAATAAGTATCGTATGAGGGCATTTTCGAATAGCCACAATATTTATCTTTAGACGCGTGGAGAATGGGTTTACTGCCCGAATTCTCTTCAATATCGGCACATAAAAGACTCGTCTCCTCTTCATACAAGCCTTTATACTGACAGCTAAGGTTTTCGTAACTCCATTGGTCTGAATAAATCATTTCAGCTACTGATCGTATTTGAGCCATATCCGCTTGAACTCGTGCGTCTTTTGATCTACTTCTTGATCCACCCATAGAAACTAAAATTATCGACCCGATTAATAATAATCCTAAAATTACTAATAATATCAGAATATATATTATTTTTTTATTTTCCATATTTTTATTCTCCAGCCATTTCTGGTTGGCCCCGTTAGAAATTTGCCAGCAGTTCTCTAATTAATTAAGTGGGGCAAAAAATATTCTTTATCACTAGCGGCACACTCGTTTGTTGACCCTTGATAGGTGAATTATTTCTCTACCCGTGTGCCGCCGTTGAATTCAGTGTCAAATTTCTAAACGGGGTTGGAAGAATTGGTTAATTTGGATTTTAACCGGTATAGCTTCTTTTATTTTACCATTTTCCACGATAACTTTTAATAGCAATCCTTGCATTGTTTCTTTAGAAAATCCTTGGTCAAAAACGAAATTACCAAGGGAATAAGCAATATATTTCCCCTTATATCTTTCTATTTCTTGAACAACATGCGGGTGGTGGCCAATAACTAAATCAGCACCAGAATCTATTGCTGAATGAGCCCAAAATTGCTGATTAGAATTTGATTTTGTTTGATATTCATCGCCAAAGTGGAAAGAAATAACTGCTAAATCAGATCGTTTCTTAGCATTTCTTATATCTTCTTCTATATTTTCTTTTGTTAAATTACTTATTCCAGACTGCGTTTTGTCAGATATCCAATATTTTGAGCCTAAGTTGCTATAAGCCAAAAAGGCGATTTTTATACCGTCAATATTTTTTATTACTGGCGAGTGAGCTTCTTTTTCATTGAATCCTCCACCAATATAGTCTATTCCGGCTGTTTTTAACCTTTTAAAGCTATCTTCCATTGCTGCTCTGCTGTAATCGAAAACGTGATTATTGGCAACCGACACAATATCAAAACCAGCGAAAATTAATCCCCCCATTGCTTCAGGTTCTGCCCGAAAAGAATAAATACTGCCAACTTTTTGGCCTTTATCAGAAATTACGCTTTCTAGATTACCAACTAAAATATCTGCTTTATTTAATTCTTCTGCAACTTTCAAAAATGGAAACTTAAAATCTCCTTTGCCGTGTTTATTTATCGCCCATTCCACTCCTCGATCAAGCATAATATCGCCGACAAAAATTAGGGTTGCAGGTTTGGTCTGTTTTTCCAGTGGCGTTGATACTTGAGCGAGAAAAAGTTGGGAAATTTCTTTATTAAATTTTGTAAATTTAAAAGTAAAAAAACTGCCAAAAAAGGCAGTTAAACAAGTAATTAAAATAAAAAATAGAAGGCTTGAATATCTTTTTTTAAGAAAATTAAGCATTATTCTTTGTATAACTCTTAAATCGGTCTTGGTCAATAAAAAAGCCCCGCGTTAAACGCGGGGCTTTTTCTTAACGTCGGAATTGAGATCTTTTTTTTGCGTGGCAATCTCGGCAATAAATAGGTCTGTCGGCTGAAGGTTGGAATGGAAGTTCAGTTATCTTTGTTCCACAGTCAGCGCAAGTCCAATCACCCTGGAACATTTGCCGAGGCGGAAAATCTCTTTCTGGACGATCAAATTTTTTGAAGGCCATGACTCTCGCGAATTTTAGCAAATTTTAATATCAAATATTTGCGGATTAAAATTCATTAGGTTCGCGATCTAAATAAAAAAGCGACCTTTTAATACTTCGATAGACTCAGTATCATCCTGAGCCTGCCGAAGGATGACTTATAAGCCGCTTTATCCCATATCATTTGCTATGGGATGTACTTAATTTGGGCCTTCAGTTTTTAAAACTAAGAAAGCTTGATTTAAGCCATTTTCGACTTACTTGTCTAATTACTTTTACCATTTTTCAATAAATAAGTCAAATGGGGATATTAATAAGTCCAAAAATATATTATTCTGGAACTTCCCCTAAAAAATTTACTGACTTTACCTTTTCTTTGTTTAAATCGATTTTACTCTCCCACTGATTTCGGTTGTATTCGTAAATTATTTTAACTTCTTTATCTGTGTTTGGTTCTGGTACAACGTTTACTGAATCATCCTCTCTCTCTAATTTCATAGAGGGAGGAGTGGTTTTAATTTTTAAGATCGAGGCTCCCTTTGGAATAATTTTATTAACTTCTGGATCATTTGTGGAAATCTCTTTAACGCGTTCCTGCTCTTTTTCAGTAAGAGAAGTAATTTCAGGGGCTATTTTTTCAATTTTAGACACTTTTTTTCCTTTGAAATCTACCTCTATCAAAGCGCCGGCAAATTCTTCTTTAATCTCTGAGGTTTCTGTTTTTAAAGATACCGACGGTTTTTGAATTTCTTTTTGAGGCTGGATTAAAATATAGGCCTTATTGCCTATTATTTCTGTATCTTTTATAACAAAGCCTTTTTCGGTCCATTCTTTAATCTGAGGATCATTTAAAGCAATTTTTTCAGCTTCAGCTAAGCTATATTTTGGAAAAATTAAATTGTTAAAAATTAAAGCCACCAAGACGGTCACTACCGCTCCCAAGGGAGCCAATTTTCTAACAATACTAAAAACGTCCCCTTTTCTCTCTTCTCTAAAGTACTCGTTAATTAGGGCTAGTTTTAATCTTCTTTTATGACTTGCTATCTCTATTTTGGGAAGAGATACTTTCTCCAATTTTTCAATTAAATTTTTATTCTCCATCATAAAATATAACGCCAAGAGAGCTAATTGGTAGCATTAATTTGCCTCCTTAATTTATCTAGTCCCCTATGAAGGAGGGATTTTATCGTTCCCTCTTTTTTGCCTAAAATCTCACCTATTTCTTTTATCTGCTTTTTCTCAAAAAACCTCAGAGTAATTACTTCTTGGTATTTAGGGGAAAGAGTAGAAATTTTCTTTTGTAAGTCTAAAAATTCTTTATGCCTTTTCAACTGTTCTTGAGCTTCGGCAATCTCTGCAAATAGATTTGAATCTGAAATTAGTTCTGAAATACCTTCTAGAGAGATTGTTTTTCGTCCCTTCTTTCTGAAAAAATTGGCTGTTTCATTAGAGGCGATCCGGTAAAGCCAGGCAGAAAAAGGAATATTTTGCCAACGAAATTTCCAGAGATTTTTAAAAGCTTTGAAAAAAGTTTCCGAAGTAATATCCTGCGCAATATCAATATTGGCTACTCTTTTTAGGGTATAGCCGAAAATCTTTGAGTAATATTTGTCGTAGATCTTTCCAAAAACGTCAGGATCTTTCTTAGCTCTCTTAATTAGCTCTTTTTCTTCATCTAAGTTCATAAGACCCACCTAACAAGTCAAGTGGAAAAGACCTATTACTTTCCTTTGCTCCCCTTCTTCTTCTTCTGATTCTTCATTGACTATATTAAAAGTCTTAGTTGCCTGCTCGGTCAAATCAATTATCAATTCAATACCTCTTGCTTTTATTTCTCGCTTGGCATCCTCAGTAACCCTCGCCACTCCTGACTCGCCCGTGCCAATAATAATATTATCTGGATTCTCTTCAATCGCCCTCATTATATCTTCAGTGTCAATGACATGGCTTTCTTTTCTCCACCATTTTAATATCTCACCATCCCATCTCACTTCAACGTCATAGTCATATACCTTACCATCAATAGTTATTGAGCCAAATTTATATTCTTCAATCATATTTTTATTTAAGCCCCGCGGCAGAAGGTTTATTTTCTACTTCCTGATTAAATTCAATCAAAGTAATTTCCGGAGAGGCATTAAATCGAAAAGGTAAAAGAGTTGTTCCTACTCCACGGTTAACATATAAATAAGTAGAATCCTCTTCAAACAAGCCGCTTTTATATTTTCTGTCATATTTCACAGGAAGAAAAAGATTAGTGATAAAGGGTATATTTATTTGGCCACCATGGGTGTGACCAGTGAGAACTAAATCAATATTTTGACTCTTAATCCTCCTAAAAATTTCGGGGGAGTGGGCTAGCATTATTTTAGGGGTATCGTTTTCTACCTGCTCCATTGCTTTTATAATATCATCGTGATTTTCATGAGGATCATCTACTCCTATAAGATAAACAAGTTCTTCATCTCTTCTTAATATTATTGATTCATTATTAAGTATTTTAATTCCACTTTCTTCTAACAAATTTTTAACAATTTGAAATTTCGGATGATGATGTTCGTGATTACCGAGTACTCCAAAAACTCTATTTGGATAATTTTTTGAAATCTCTTTCCAAAATTCCTGACAAGATGTCAGATTAGAAGTTTTCCAATCGATAAAGTCACCTGTAATAAAAATAAAGTCTGGCTTTAATTGTGCTAAAATTTCTAAAGATTTTTTTTCTTTTTCTCCAAAATCCTTTGAGTGCAAATCGGAAAGTTGAACAATTTTAGCCCCCTGAAACGATGGAGGTAAATTTTTTATTTTAATTCTAACATTCTCAATTTTAATTCTTCTTGGCTCCACAAAAAAACTCCAACTACCTAATATTAAGATGGAGATTAATATGATTATAAATATTTTAAGAATCATTTCCGGATTTCAACTGCTTCTTTTAATGAAACTCTCTCAGGCGGCGAAGGGTTTTGGTCAGGATAGCCTACGGGGATAATTAAAATTGGATGAAGATTTTTAGGGATGTTTAAAATCTCAGAAACTTGTTCTTCGTTAAAAAGCCCTACAGGGCAAGTTCCTAATCCTTTTTCATAAGCTAGTAACATCATATTCTGTATTGCCATTGCTACATCGCAAATTGTATAGATATTTTTGCCCTTCTCCCCATATTTCCATTGAATTTCGTCATTTGTACAGCCAACCACGACTAAAAATGCTTGAGCAATAAACTTTTGATCCACTGCGGCTTTTGCTAATTTTTCCTTTATATCTTGATCAAAAACGAAGTAAAACTTTCTCGATTGCAAGTTTCCGGCTGATGGCGCCCAGATCAAAGCCTCAATTAGTTCTTGAATTATCTCCTCTGGGATTTCTTTTGCCTGAAATCTTCTTACACTTCTTCGCTCTTTAATTATTTCTATTAAAGGCATAGAAAATATTGATTAAGGATTAAGATTAGAAAATTTTCCACAGCGATCATTCCATCGAGAGACTACTTTATCTTCAATTCTAGCCTCAATTACTTCACATAAATTAGGACATCCTTTGCACTGAAGAGAAGTGCATTTTATATTTTGGTCGGATACCTCCCAGCCTCGAAATTTAGTCGATGCTGGAACATTTTCTTTTGTCAGAAGAGCTACTCCTAAGGCCCCTAGCACAGTATTGTATTTTGGAATAATAATTTTTTGACCCAAAATTTCCTCAAAGGATTTTCTCATGCCGACATTTTCAGAAACGCCCCCTAAAAATACAATCGGAGGTAAGATCTTTTTTCCCTTGGCTACGTTCGCTAAGAAATTTCTGGCTAACCCTTGGCAAAGACCGGCGATGATGTCTTCTCTAGAATGCCCGACTTGTTGTTTGTGGATCATATCTGATTCTGCAAAAACCGTGCATCTCGATCCTACAATTGTTGGTTGTTCTGATTTTAGTGCTATTTGTCCGAATTCTTCGACAGGAACTCCCAATCTAAAAGCTTGGGCATCTAGAAAGCTACCGGTTCCTGCAGCACAGATTAGGTTCATAGCAAAATCAGTTACCACTCCGTTCTCTAAAATAATTATTTTTGAGTCCTGGCCGCCGATTTCAATAACCGTTTTCACGTCGGGAATAAAAAAACTTGCCCCCTTAGCATGGGCTGAGATTTCATTTTTGACTAGATCAGCTCCAATAATAACTCCCGCTAAATATCTTGCAGAACCTGTTGTTCCTACTCCAACTATTTCAACATTATCAGGGATTTCACTTTTTAACTGGCGCAGCCCTTTTTGAATTGCTCCAATTGGATTTCCTTCGGTTCGGAGATAAAGCGCATGTAAAACAGAGCTTTTATCATCTATTAAGGCTAATTTTGTTGAGACAGAACCAACGTCAACTCCTAAGTATGTTTTCATATTTATTATGGTTAGCTAATTTTTTTTCTTGATTTCATCAAGTCAAAAAATGCTTCTAGCCTTGTTTGAATGCCAGCTTCGCCAGCTTGTTCATCTAGGGAAATCGATAAAAAGGGAATATTCCCTTCCCGGCTTATCTTCTGTAAAATGGGTCTTACGGTAATTTCCGGCATGCAACCAAAGGGTAATAGCTGGATTACTCCGTCATATCCTTTTTTTGTGTAATCTATCATTTCCTCGATAGCTTGGCGGCCATGCCCTCCAACTGTTGTCTTTAAATAAGGATTAACTTTCCTTTGCAACAACCATTCATTCCAGGGAGGGAATCCGCCTTTTAAGTGCTGAATAAGATTTAGCTTGCGATGAACCTGAACGCCTAGCTTCCCTAATTTTTTATCTAAGCCAAGATTAATCTCACTGTCAATAATAGTATAAATTTCACCAATTATGCCAACTTTTAAAACTTGACGGTTTTGATCAATTTTAATTCCAGAAACTTTATCCCAAATCTTTTCCCTTAGAATGGCTAGCTCTTTTAAATTATTTGGCGGATTTAATTCTAAACTATCTGTAGCCTCTTTTAAAATTCTATCTGTTTCGTTGCTATTGATTTCTCTTGGTCTTAAATAGTGAGCTTTTTCTTCTAATTTTTCAACAAATGACAGTTCTTTGAAAAAAAGATAAACGGCCTGAAGTATTTTCTGTAACGAAATTTGATTTGTTTTTTTAATTTCTTTTACACGAGAAATTAAATTTTTAGAGTTAAAATTTAAAACTTTTACATTAAAACCTGCTTCCCTGAGAATTTTTTCTTGGACTATCCAATAATATCTCAGTCTGCAGGAACCGCCGATATTTTCCCACATTAAAATAGTATCTGCTCCTTTTTTTAAAGCAGGTAGGTAATTTCCAATGTTAACTTTTAAAGGAAAGCAGAAGAGCTCTGGAGCAAGCCTTGCACCTTCTTCAATGACTTTTGGATTAGTTTTTTCTGGAGTAATTACTTCAAATCCTAATCTTTGAAAAAGATTTTTAAAAATAGTTGTGTAATTCCCCCAATGGGCAAAAGTTATTTTCATAAATTGTTAAGATAAAGTATCAAAGAAAGCCTCTAGTCTGGTCTGCATACCAGCTTCTCCCGTTTGTTCATCAATTAAAAGATATAAAAAAGGAATTTTGTTTTCTTTAAATTCTTTTTCAATAAATTCTTTTAAGACAGCATCGCAGCCACACTGGAAGGCAGAGATCTCAATTGCTCCCTGGATTTTAATATTATCTTTGTCAGAAATCAAGCCAGAAGAATCAGCACTTCCAATGATCGTTCTTATCCTAGCTAGCATTTCTTGCCCAAATTCCCAATGAAATTTTGGCGTAATTTCTCTTTGAAAATTAATACCTGAAGGATTATTTTCGTTAAATGGTATTTCGTCAACAAAAATTATTTCTCCATCTAAATCCTCAATTTTTTTCTTTATATTTAAATTAACATACTCATCATACAAGTTATAAGGATGGCTGATTAAAACTATTTTCTTTTTTGGCGATTTTATTTTGCTAAAATATTCTCTTTCTTTTTTATCTTGTTCATCTTTTTCCTTTAGGAGGGCAGCCTTTATTGCCTTATCCACAATTTCCCCTTTTTTACCCAAGCTCGCGGCTAATTTAATTAAGATATTATTGAAACTCTTATTTTTTAAATCTAACCAAGCAGTAACAATCGGAGTTTTAGTTAAGATGGAGAATAAATCAGGTAGCGCAAAAAATTTAGGACAATATTCTAAGCCTAATTCATTCTTTTTAAATCTGGGGATAAAAATTGAATCAACTTTTTCTTCTAAAGATAGTACATGCCCATAGAGAACTTTTATTGAAAAACAGGTTTCTGTATCGGCAGCTTTTACTCCTCTTTCAATTATCTCTTTATTCGTTTCAGGAGAAAGTAAGACTTTAAAGCCAAGGCTTGTAAAAAAGGTCTCCCAAAGATGAGGCCTTTTCCAATAAAATAGGGCACGGGGAATGCCAATTGTCATAAATATATTTTAAATATTAAAAATTGTTTTTAGATCTTAAAAAAGTGTTTTTTGTTTTATTAGAATCTTTTCTTCTCCTGGAGAAAGAATTTTAATTTTTCCATAGACTCCATCGTAACCTGGTTCAATATAGACCTTTCCTTCCCGTACCTTTAAAATACCTTCAGCAATTCCTGGTAAAGTAACCTTCGCCAAGTTTTCTAAAGATATCTCAAGCAAAACTTTAAATTCATCACCGAAATTATTAATTAAGTTCTTGTATTCGCTATTAACTTTTTTTGTACCTGTTGTTTGGCCAACGGCGTCAGCAATTATTTCATCTAATGGAACTAAACTTTTAAAAGGAATTGTAATATCGGGTTTAAAACCTTCTGGTCTGTCAGCTAAATTTTCTACTCTATTCAAAACGCCAATAGTTAGAGGTCTTCCACAAACTGGACAAAGATTGTTATATTTTTTTGACTCTTTGGGAGAGAGGCTAACCTTACACATTCTGTGGCCGTCGTAATGATATTTACCTTCTTCTGGAAAAAATTCAACTGTAAATAAAAATTGCTGAGGATTTTTTTCTTTTATAGCTTTAGTAATCGCCAGATAGCTCGGCTCAGTATCAAAAACATTTGCTTCTCTGCCTATACGTGAGGGAGAATGACTATCGCTATTTGAAATAAGGGTAATTTTATCTAGGGCAGATAGTCTCCAATTCATGGCCGGATCTGATGATAAACCAGTTTCACCAGCATAAATATATTTAGAATATTCATCAAAACATTCTTCAATTGAATCAAAACCAGAACGGGAACCAAATAAACTAAACCATGGCGTCCAAATATGCGCAGGTACGATTAAGCATTCTTCTGAGACATTTAAAATAATTTTAAGGAGCTCTTTAGCATCTAACCCTAAAATTGGTCGGCCATCGGATTTTAAATTACCAATCAAGTCAAGATGAACATCAATCTTTTCAGAAATTTCTAAAGAAGGGGAAAATACAATAAGGTGAATCTTGCGTAATCTTCCCTTCTTTTGATAAATACAGCTAATCTCGGTAGTTAAAAGGAAAAGAGTTGATTCTTGTTTATTTTTTAATTTATATAAACCATCAAAGGCAGGTTCCAATTTCTCTTTAAGATTTTTAAACCATTCGGGATGGGTGAAATCCCCTGTTCCCAAAATTTTTATCCCCTTTATCTTTGCCCACTCATCTAAACTTTCCAGGTCCATATTCTTAGAAGTCGCTCTTGAATACTTAGAATGTAAGTGAAAATCTGCAACAAACCTCATAATTTCTTTTCTTAATCGTAATTATTTTTCCTTTTCAAGAAATTTCTCTTCTATCAATCTGAAGCCAGCTAAGATTGTAAGGGATAAAACGGAGGTAAAAAAAGCTAATGAATATAATCCTGCTCCTACGGCTACTCCAATTGCCGCTATCACCCATAAACCTGCCGCAGTTGTTAAACCTTCAATATGAGAACCCCGAAAAATAATTAAACCTGCTCCTAAAAAACCTATCCCTAAAACTATTTGACCGACTATTCTTGAAGGATCGAAGCTAGTTCCGCTCCTATCTAAGTAAGAATTAACCATTTGAAGGGAAATTATAGTGAATAAAGCCGATCCTAAAGAAACCAAGCTATAAGTTCTTAATCCCGCCTCTTTCCTCTTGTATTCTCGCTCTAGACCAACCAGTCCTCCTAAAAAAGCGGCCAGAATAAGTTGGAAAAAAGTTTGAATTGCTGGAATATTTAAAAATTCCATAAAGAACCCTCACATTACGTATTAGAATAATTGAGGATAACTAATTAGGGTTTAATTTTTGGCCTTAAATTTTATAGACTTTATACCCCTCTCTCACTTTCTGGGCAACCTTCAATCCTACCGATTCGCCAGCTTTAGCAGTATCAACTTTCTGGTGCTCAACCTCCATTGACTCTACCGGTTGCTCAAAATCGGTCTCTTCTCCACCCACTATTCTGATTGTTTCTCCTGTTTTTAAAACGCCGGATAATTTGATTACTCCTACTCCTATTTTAGAAAAATAATGAGTGATTTCGCCTATTGGTTGACCTTCTATTTCTTCTGCCATATATTTAAGCTAAAAGTTTTTAGCCCGCCGACCACGAGCATTGTGCTGTTTTTTCTCTTTTTTAATTAATTTAATCAGTTTTCTAACTAATTTTTTAGGATCTTTTTCGTATATTATTTTTTTTACCCCTCGCGAAGGACCAGTAGCAATTATTCTAATCTTATCAGCTGTTCCACCAGTACCTTCTAAAACGCCGATCGGCTTCTGGTCTTCAAAGGCAGTAGTAAACTCATTAAGAGTTCCCATCCTGCCGCAGATGATGATTACAGCATCAGCAGCATTGGTCATCAAAAGATTCCTGCCAGAATAATCAAAGCCGGTATAAACTATAATATCAAAATAATCTGTGGGAAGTTTGTAGGTTTTAATGTGAGCCAACTCTGAAGCAGCTGGAGAAAATCCAATACTTATTCCTTTGGCCTTTTTGCATCCTTTAGCCGAAAAATGAGGAATGCCGGTCGTTGCTCCAGTGATTAGGATACATTTTTGGCGAGCAATCTCTTGACCGATTTCTTCGGCTAATTTAGTAGCTTTAGGTGAGCAATGGCCGAATTGGGCAGCTCCTGAAACAGCAATCTTATATTTTGAGCGGGAGCGAGAAATATCCCTAGAGGTATAACTCATAGCTCTATTTTACCTTGTTTATTTTAAAAGACAACCCTGATAAAGACGTGGAAATTAGCAGATTGTTATGAACTACCCCGCCCAAAAGGGACGGGGTATCCCCTTCGGGGCGAGTTCTTTTAACGGCTTCCATCCCTGTCCCGCTTTAGCGGGACAGGGTATTTTCGCCACTAAAATAAAAAATAAATAGACGTTAAATAAACGTCTACTCATTTTTGAGGGGGGAACGGCCTTAACGAGCTCGGTAGAACCTCGGCTGGTTCGGACATACCAGGCAGCTGCTATTGACCTCCTTCATTAAGCTCCGTCTGTCCTTTTGAGAATTTCTCTCGCACCCCCTCAGTTTCTAATATTAATTTTTTAAAACTATCTGTCAAGGGTTATTTTATCCACAATTTTTTCACATTATTGTTTCTCTAAAAATTTTCTAAGCTATTCTTTTAAAAAATATTTAAATAAAAAGGGCCAGATTCAGCACAAAAAAAATATGTCAATACAAATTGTCCATATTATATTCACAGTTTTTACAGATGCTTCTTTAGCCAGTAAGCTGTCTTTTTAATTAGATTTTGCTGTATAAAATGATCTTCGAATTTATGGTCAGCATCTGGCAAAATTACTAACTTAATATTCTTATAATCTTTGGCTAATTTCTTTGAAAATTTAAGGGGGACTACATCGTCTTTTTTACCATGAATTATTAAAATTGGAGCTTTAATTTGAGCTAGAATTGGAGAGTAATCTTTATCTTTATTTTCTTTAAAATAATCAATGCCAATAATTTTTTCTTTGCCTGCTCTATATAAATATCCCAACCTTTCCCATTGTCTAATTTGTTCTGGGGTGGCCCAATATTTCATCAGCTCTTTTTGGTTAAAAGCCGGGGCCCACATTATAATTGTTTTAACATTGATTTGATTCCGAACCAAATACAGAGCACAAATAATAGCTCCTATACTATGTCCAACAAAAGCAATTTTTTTTATCGTAATATTTTTAATTTTTTGAAGATAGCGAACAACCGAATCTAAATCTTTAATTTCTTTTTCTACTGTTGCCTCCAAAAAGTCTCCTTCTGAGTCACCACACCCCTCGAAATCAAACCTAAAGCTAGCTATCCTGTTTTTCTCTAAAACCCTAGCTAATCTAACAAACTTTCTTTGAGTTTTATCATCACCAAACCCATGACAAATTATAACTAAGGGAAAATTTCTTTTTCCTTCAGGCAAATGCAAAATTCCTATTAACTGTTTTCCATTTTTATTTCTAAAAACAATTGGCTTTTCCATAATATTTATTTTTCTAATTTAAAGAAGAGAAAAATCGGCAATCCAGCTCTATCTCGATGCTTTTTACTAATCTTTCCAATTTTCGGCGGGATCGAAACATCTTTCATTTCTATTATTTTCAATTTATTCTTTACAATTCCATTAACATAATAAGAGATTGGTTTTCTATAAACTACAAAAAATTTCTCAAATCCTTTAATTGCCGTAGAATGAATTGGTTCAATTTTAGGATATCTTTTCAGGGTTTCGATAGGAGGTAAATTTTTAGTTTCTACAGCACTTACAAATAAATGGTATAAAGGGTGAATTATTGAGATTATTAATTTTCCTCTCTTCTTTAAAACTCTTGTCATTTCTCTTAACGGAATAGAAATATCTTTGATTTCCTGAAGAACATTATAACTGACAATTACATCAAAAACATTATCTCTAAAATTTAATCTTTTTCTCAAATTCATCTGATAAAACTCCACATTTTTAACTTTAATCTCTTTTTTGGCAATATCTATCAACCATCTTGAAATATCAATCCCGATTACTTTTTTCGGATTTTTTCTAAGGAGATTAGGAATAAAAAAACCATCACCACAACCTGCTTCAAGGACAATTTTCCCTTTTAAATTACCTACCGCCTCCTCCATAATTTTATTCATCATTTTAATTCTTAAGACATCTTTTTTCGTATGTCTATGCCAAGTCTCAGCAAATTTTTTTGATTTATAAATATTCATAGAATATTTTGATTTTTGTGCCCCTGGGTTGAGTCGAACAACCATTTTCAGCTCCGGAGGCTGACGCTTTATCCATTAAGCTACAGGGGCTCTTTTTTATTATACCCCAACAAAATTCCATACAAAAAGGCCCTTAGTTATCTTGAACTTTGGACCTTTCACTAAAAATTGTGTGTACCATTCTCATTATTTCGGCGTATCGCCGAGGAGGTATGTGAGTACGTTCGGATCCTCCTCTCGCCCCTTCGGTATTGATCCGAGCAGAAATAACAGGTTTACCATCCTCACCACGTACAAATATCACCTTCACAAGATTCCATCTAAAGACTGCCCTGATTGCTATTTTTTCTTTTTTGTCAGGAGTTACCACTCTGTCAACGGCCAATACCTCTGGTTTTGTCAATTCTAAACCCCCTATTAAAATCTTATGAGCTTTTATACTTTATCTTAATTTTTCTGTTTTGTCAAGCTTTTTTCGGCAATAAAATAAATATTATCTCCTCTTTCTTTTTCTCTTCTTAAAAATCCGGCCTCCTTTATTCTTAATCCTACATTTTTGCACAAATTTTTTAATTCTCCTTTCGTAAAAAGGTGGAAATAGCGCTGGATAATAATTTTCCCTTTCGAATCTTTCCAGGGATAAAGTATGTCTTTAAAGTCTAATTTTGACCTCCCTAAAAGTTTTAAGGTGGTGTCTTTAATAAAAATCTTCCAGGCTGTTTTTATCTGCCATAAATTCCAAACGGTTAAAATCAGAAGGCCGCCGGGCTTCAAAACTCTTTTCGTTTCTTTTAAAAACTGGAGGCGGAACTCAGTTGATGGAATATGATGTAAAACGGCGATACTATAGACCTTATCGAAAAAATTATCAGAAAATGGTAAATTTAAGGCATCTGTAACCTGAAAATTTATCCTTGCCCGCCCAAATTTTTGCGTTCCAAAAACTTGTGGCGGGTGAAAATATTTTTCTTTAGCTATTTTAATTAATTCTTCTGAATTATCTACTCCGAAATATTCTATATCTTTTTCTCCCATAATTTGCAAAAGCCTGCCGTTGCCGCATCCTAAATCTAAAATCTTATCTCCTGGCGATATATATTTTCCTAATAATTTTAATTCTTCCCAAACAACAGAACGAGTTCTTGAAAAGTCCTCGGCAAGTAGGTTATAATCTTCTTTAGTCTTCTCTAAAAGATACTTTGCGTATTTTTTGTCCATGCCCCGTAGGAAACCAAAAGGTTTTGTTGTGGAGAAAGATAGTATCTAAAATTAGATTTCGTCTAAAATATAAGATTCAAATATTTTCTTCCTAAAAACCTTATTTATATAGTATAGTAATAATTATATAATACCCAAAACATTAAATGGAATAACAACTGAAAATATTTAATTTCCTACGGGGCATGACAATAAAAGAAAAAATAGTAAAAAAAATACTGGAATTGCGGATTTCAACGCCGGCTAGCTTGGCTTCTCTAAAAAGGAAATTTGCCAAAAAATACGGTAAACCTATACCCTCCAATGTTGAGCTTTTAAAAGAATATCATAAATTATTAAAAATTAGAAGAATCAAAGAAAGCAAAGGGTTAGAAGAACTATTAAGAATAAAGAAGGTCCGCTCTCTCTCAGGGGTAGCTGTAGTTTCGGTCCTCACAAAACCATACCCTTGTCCTGGAAAATGTCTCTATTGCCCGACCCAAAAAGGAATTCCCAAAAGTTATTTAGATAATGAGCCTGCGGTAATGAGAGCAGTTTTAAATAATTTTGACCCTTATGGACAGGTAAAAATGAGGCTAAAGGCTCTGAAAATTACCGGCCACCCTACAGATAAAATTGAGCTAATTGTTATTGGTGGAACCTGGTCTTACTTGCCCAAAAAATACCAAACCTGGTTTATAAAAAGATGCTTTGATGCCTGCAATAACAAAAAGGGTAAAAATTTAGAGACAGCCCAAAAGATGAATGAAAGAGCTAAAAACAGAATTGTGGGCTTAACTTTAGAAACTCGGCCAGATTTTATTACGGAATCAGAAATTAAAAGAATGAGAAAATTAGGAGCAACAAGAGTAGAGATTGGCGTCCAAAGCCTTTATGATAATGTTTTAAAAATAAACAAAAGAGGGCATAGAGTTTATGCCACAATCCGGGCAACCCAGCTTTTGAAAGATGCTGGGTTTAAAGTTTGCTATCATATGATGCCTAATTTGCCCGGTTCTAATATTAAAAAGGACGAAAAAATGTTTCAGGAATTATTTTCAAATCCTGATTTTCAGCCAGACCTCTTAAAAATTTATCCTTGCTTAGTTTTGAAAGAAGCTAAGCTTTATAAATTCTGGCAAGCCAAAAAATATAAACCATACAGCGATAAGCAACTAATAAGGCTTCTTAAAGCTGTCAAAAAAGATATTCCTTCCTATTGCAGGATTCAAAGATTAGTTAGAGATATTCCCTCCTCAAGTATTGTGGCTGGCTGTAAAATTTCTAATTTAAGACAGGTAATATCATCGGAATCAAAAAAAGAAGGCTGGCAATGTAAATGCATAAGGTGCAGAGAAGTTAAAGCTAATTATAATCCAAAAGAGAAATTATTTTTATTCCGGGAAGATTATAATGCTTCGGGCGGAAAAGAAATATTTTTATCTTTTGAATACAAAAATAGAGAAAAACTTTATAGCCTTTTACGGCTACGAATCCCCTCCTACGCCTTTCAGGCTTTGGAGGACAAGCCTTCTCAAAAAAAACACTTTATTCCTGTTTTGCAGGATGCCGCCATCATCAGAGAGGTTCACACTTACGGTCAATTAGTTCCTATTTCTAAGAAAAGAATTGCCCCTCAACACAGAGGCCTCGGCAAAAAATTAATTGAGGAAGCTGAAAAAATAGCTAAAAAAGAATTTTCTCTAAAAAAAATTGCTGTGATTTCCGGAATTGGGGTAAGAGATTATTATCAAAAATTAGGCTATAAGTTGAAGGATAATTATATGATAAGAAATTTATCGTAGCTTAAAGGCCTTCCGGTGGAAGGCCTTTGCGCATTGGGAGGTTGTAATCCAGCTATTTACCGACTGGACATATATCGAGCACGTGAGGGTGCTCTACTGTCTCCCCGGTCTCCTGAATCACATACAAGGGAGCTCCGATGTCAACCTTGAAGGTGAGGGAACAGAGACCCTCGAGGTTGTTTCCGCTTCTCTGAAGCAGATATTGTTCTGCTGCCTTACGGGCCTCAGAAAGAGGAACGGAAAGAAGGGAAATCGCGAAGTAGTCGTCCTTGGCGATGTATGCCAACTGGAACTGGCTCGTGGTCTTGATAAGAATGTCTCCGTAGACATTCTTATCTTCAAAGCTCTCCAAGAGCTTTGCCCTGACATCTTCTGCCGGACTTAGGGTTGGAGGGACGATGATCTCCGCCGGGGTTGCGGTTATTACCGTGGTGGAAATTGGCTTCGTACCAGAAGGTACTGTAGTCGCTTGAGGTCTATTTTCCTCACAAGCAACTCCCACAAGTAATAGAGCACCAAGCAAGATACCGAGTACCCTTTTCATTGGTTTCGACCTCCTCTTGGCTTTGATATGATGGAACTACTTAAGAACTACCTATATTTTACACTCTATTTCTAGGTTTGTCAATAACAAAACCCGTGTGTTAGCGCGGGCTTTTAAAATTAAGAGGTAAAATTTTTACTTTTATTTACATATGTTAAGCGCGTGAGAATTTTCTACTGTTTCTCCTGTTTCTTGAATTACGTATAGTGGTGCTCCTATGTCAAATGTAAGTTTACATAGGACTTCCAGGTTGTTTCCGCTTCTCTGGAGCAACTCCTCTTCCGCAGCTTTCCTGGCCTCAGAAAGAGGAGTGGAAAGAAGAGAAACCACGAAGTAGTCGTCTTTGGCGATGTATGCTAGTTGGTATTGACCTGTGGTTTTGATAAGTTTATCTCCGAAAGCATCTACTTGTTCTGGGCTTGCTAGAAGTTTAGCCTTAACTTCCTCTGCTGTTGGCGGAGTGGGTGGGGTTGTTGGGGTAGGTTTTAAATTATAAAAAAGAAAAATGACAACCCCAATGAGCAACAAAACCAATAGAATTATAGGTAATCCTTCTTCTACAAATCCTTTTTGAAAATTTTTATTGATAAGTGGCTGCATAGTCTTGTGAATAACTGTTATCAAAATGTTATAGGGCACCAACCAACAGGGTTACCGCTTCCTGCCCAAGGTTGCCACCATAATCCGTCTGAGGAAATTTTTACTGCCCCTTGGATATTGTAAACGGGCTCAAGGAGACGATTATAATCGAGGCTGTTAGATTGGGCGGTAGATTGAAGAATTTGAAATAATCCTCGGGCTCCAGAAGTGGGATTTTGGCTCCAAGGGATTCCTGTGCTTTCTTGGTAGCATATTGCCGAAGCTTGACACACGTAATTATGAAAATATTGCGATAGGGTTGTTGGAGAACACCATCCCATTGTTGGCACTTCACATCTTCCGTAAGCGCTTGGGCAATTTAGAGCACCACAACTATTGGTAGTAAAAGACGCAACATTTGAAGAGTACCACTCACCCCCAATCTTAGTGTTAATTCGCCACCAATGTTTTGTCCCTGGCTTTAGAGGTGTTAATGGATTTCCAGCCTTGGCGATATAAGAATTTTGCCAATTGTTCAATTGAACGTGGACAAAGCAACCGGTCGGAGAATAAGGAGGGGCATTAGAAGTGCATGGCTCAGTAAAAATGCCATTGTTAGTTGTTAAGTCAAACCATTGCGCTTGAACTGTTTGGCCCACCGGATTAGCTAGGGTCCAGCTAAAAGTTACTTCAACCCCTTCTGGAACACAATTCCCTATATTAGAAGCATCGCCAATAGGTGAAATTAGGGTAGCAGGAGATGGGATAGAAGCAGCACAAACTGAATCAGTTAGACACCTTGTTTCAACCTGGCAACCAGTAAAAAGACAGGATCTTGTTTGACCACGCTGGGTTTTTGGACAGTCTGCTCCACCACAACCTTGATTTACCCAAGTGCAGTTACAGGTTACTCCCCCGCAGCTCCCTCCAGAACAGGTCTGGCTAGAGGGGCAAGCCATAGAAGGAGACCAGTCTAAACATTTATCTGTATCATATTGCCCGCAGATCTGATAACGGGTGTTATTAGAAGGGTCACATCGTTTTGTTCCTGAAGCACAATCATTAGAACAACTAAAGCTACTAACACCACAACTCCCTCCAGAACAAATCTGTCCTGCTGTACATTTTTTACCGCATCCTCCACAGTTGTTTGGATCATTTGTCCAGTTTATGCATTGGGTTGAACCAGTACAACAAATAGTACCATAGACAGCGCAGGCTTGAGGGTCGCAAACTGCTGGAGAACCATTTTGCACTTTAACGCTGACCATACGAATACTTTCTCCTCCTGCGCTTCTAGCAGAAGCATAAACATAGTAAGAGCCATCAGTAAATCCTGTGGTATCCCAAGAGCAAGTATAAGGGAAAGAGGTGTCTTCGCAAATTTGAGTACCTGTGGTACTTGTTGTCTTTTTAACAGTAAACCTTACCCATTCAATAGAGCTTTGAGGATCAGCAACATCAGCTTTGATATCTACTGTTCCTGAAACAGTGGCATTGTTTGAAGGGCTAGTAATGTTTATTGCAGGTGGACTACCATCTACGCATTGAGCGTTAGAACATCTGTATCCTGTTCCGCATCTGTTGCCACAACTTCCGCAGTTGTTGGCATCTGTATAAAGATTGGCACATTGGTTATTACAACAGGTTGCTCCGTAATAATTACAATTGCTCTCTAGGCAAACACAGCTTCCTGATTGGCAGGTCTGACCTGAGACACAACGATTTCCACAGCTACCGCAGTTGTTAGGATCTGTAAAGGTATTAGCACATTGGTTATTGCAACAGGTAGTCCCGTAATAATTACAATTGCTTTCTTGACAGACACATTTTGCAGTCTGGTTGCTGGAATTATATACAC
>Ga0315285_10000824_pt1 | contig 32216 bp, 25 predicted proteins | sample YL17G09_36_MG_FD_203698 | JGI IMG/M metagenome (GOLD analysis project Ga0315285, IMG submission 203698) | Sediment microbial communities from Yellowstone Lake, YNP, Wyoming, USA - YL17G09_36 | ecosystem: Environmental > Aquatic > Freshwater > Lake > Sediment | place: USA: Wyoming | collected...
AGACCCAGAGAAAAGACTCGATTCGATGCACTGTCAATCCAGAGACAGGCAATGAAGATCAATTCAGATTCTCGAAGAGCGATCGACCAAAGAAGGTGTGGGTCGTTGGCGGGGGCCCTGGTGGTCTCAAGGCGGCCGAAATCGCAACTTTGAGAGGACACGAGGTGACGCTCTTTGAAAGGGACCATAAGCTGGGTGGGAGGATGATATTCGCCGCCCTCCCTCCAAAGAAGGCCGTCCTGAATGAGTATCTGGGTTATCTCGAACGGAGAGTCAAGGGGCTGGAGGTGACTCTGGAGATGGGGAAGGAGCTCACCGCCGAAATGGTGGGAGCTGGGAAGCCGGATGCGGTAATCGTGGCGTCCGGAGCACGTCCGCTCGTTCCCGATTGGAAGGGGATGCAGGAGAGCGGGGCCATTTCCGCTGAAGCCGTCTTCGCTGGGGAAGGAAACGTGGGAAAGCGGGTTCTAGTGGTGGGGGGGAGTGGCATTGGAACGGAGACGGCTGATTACTTGTCGGAGATGGGAAAAGAGGTCACCCTGGTCGAGATGTTGGGAGAGATAGCATCGGATTTTGTGAGCCACTTGAAACATTACCTTTCGCAGCGGCTCGCGGAAAAGGGGGTTACCATCCTCACCTCCACCAAGGTGAAGGAGCTGGGAAAGGGGTACGCTCTGGTGGAGGACGCCTCAGGAACAAGAAAAATCGAGGGATTCGACACCATCGTGTTGGCCGTGGGCTCGAAACCGGACGACCGTATTGCCAAAGAGCTTGAGGGAAAGGTACCGGAACTCTATGTGATCGGTGACGCCTCCAAGCCAGGGGAAGCCCTGCAAGCTGTCTATGATGCGGAAGAAGCCGCGATCAAGATCGGCTCTTCCGGAAATCGTGTGGGGAATTGACCCACATTGCGCTATGCTCCGGTCCCGGAAAGGAGGGCTGGCGCATGCGCGACGTCGAGCTCTACCGGGCGGTCCTGGGCCCCACCCCCCCTGGACGGTGGTGAGTGTGGACCTCGATGTGCGGGGGCGGCAGGTGACGGTCACCGCGGCTGCGGGGGACGGCCCCTTCTCCTGCCTGGAATGCCAGACTGGGGTCCCGGGGTACGATGCGAAGCCCCGTGGTACGTTCCCGCCTTGGTCGCCTTCTGCTGGCGCGAAGCGCCGATGCTTCGCCAGGCCCGCTTAGACACACCCGACACTCTCCACCACGTCATGGTGCGAGGGATCGAGCGAACGACCATCGAATCTCTTGGTGTCCGACCGGTGCGATGTGGACGCGCCAAGCCTCCGCACCGGCCTGCGCCATTGGTACCTCACACCCTATGGTTTGCGCTTGACAACGCCGGGAGAGCCGCGACATGCTTTGCGGCATTCGCGGGCAGGGCAGGCTAGCCTGGCGGACGCCTCGCCCGAGCCCACGCTGGGCCGGGCCGCGGGCGGGACCAAAAAGCAAATTCCTATCACCCACCTATACCACGCAGGTAGCCGGCCGTTCGATCTTGACTATCGCCCAGGTTCCTCTCACCCACCTGCCCGGGTTGCCCGCCTGAACCGCGGGTGCTGCGGTGCCCCCAGAGGCTTGTGCCGTGGATGTCTCGGAGAGGGCGGTCCCCATTCGGCTTCTCCGTAGAGCCCCGGATGAGCCGGCGCCGCGGGAGAATGAAGGGAAGAGAGAGGGCGTCGTCTGGTTTCGGGCAAGGCAGATGGCTCTCCGTCGACTCTTGGAGTTGGCTGGAGAGGCCCCAGGAGGACCGGCATGAGAGTAAAGGACAGGATTGCCGTCGTCACGGGAGCGGCGTCGGGCATCGGGAGGGCCATCGCCCTCAAACTCGCGCACGAGGGTGCCCATGTTGCCATCATGGATATCAACGAAGAGCCTGCCCTCAAGGTTGCTGAAGAGATCCGTGGCCTGGGACGGCAGGCGGAGGTGTGTCCTGGCAGTGTCAGCGACCAGGCATCCGTCGGATCCACGGTGGACCGCATCGCGCAGGGCTTCGGGACCATCGACATCCTGATCAACAGCGCCGGCGTGATCGCTTCGGCGCCCTTCCTGGAGGTCCCCAGCGCCGACCTCCGGCGGCTCTTTGAGATCAACGTGTTCGGCCTCGTCTATGTCTCCCAAGCTGTGGGCAAGATTATGCTCTAATCCGAAAAAACCATTGAACCGCCATGACGCCAAGGTCGCCAAGGGTGCGATGTTTCGAACTCTCGACCGAAGAACGCGAAAACTGGTTTATGGGGCATTCAGAAGTTCCGTTCCTCCCCCCCATTAAGCCATTTCGGTCTTGGCGTTCCGGGTACCCAGCGCCGGCGCTGGGTGTCCTTGGCGGTTGAGAATTTCGGATTGGGGTATGGTCTCCCGTGGCACTGGCGGGGTGATCCTGAACGTCTCCTCCCTCAACGCCGAGGCACCGCTCTTCAACGTCGCGCACTACACAGCGAGCAAGGCCGCCGTGTCCATGTTCACACGCTCCATGGCTCTGGAACTCGCCCGCTACCGAATCCGTGTCAATGAGATCCGGCCGGCCTCAATCGAGACGGAGTTGACTCGCAAGGCCATGCAAGATCCGGAGAACCGCCGGATGCGCATGGAGACCATCCCGCTCGGGCGCATTGGCCAGCCGGAGGACTTGGTGGGCGCCGCTATTTTCCTGTGTTCGGATGAGGCTTCCTGGGTTACAGGAGCCTCCCTCTTGACGGATGGCGGCCTGAGCCTCGTCCCACCCATGGGGAAGCGACCCTCACGGTACTGATACAAGTGCAATTGCTCGCGCCAGATTCTCGCGCCGTGCCTCTCCTCACCCCCCGTCTCCCCGCGAGGGGATATCAGAGTTAGAGGGGACGATGCTCGATAAGTAAGATTGTACCTCCCGGGGTCTTACCGCCGATTGCCTGCAGACCGCCCTTCCTGGCGCTTGAAGCGCACCGCAATCAATCCCGCCCGACTCATTCCTTGACATGGCTAATTGGCTGCGAGATGCTGCCATCAGAGGCGGTGTCTCCAGAGACGAGCGGCCAAAGTAGAGACAGCACCAGCATGCATTCCTCCGGAGGCCTCATGGACATCAATGCACTGGTTGGCCAGCCGATCCGGCTGGGGGACGTCCTGCAGGTGGGGCTCGTGGTGCGGGATCTCCAGAAGTCCATGGAGACCTACTGGAAACTGCTAGGCATCGGCCCCTGGAGGATCTACACATACGCCCCGCCAGCGCTGCGCGAGACGATGGTTCGGGGGAAGCCGGTGGAGTACTCGATGCAACTCGCGCTTGCCCAGGCTGGCCCGGTCCAGCTCGAGCTGATCCAGCCCCTCGAAGGGCCGAGCATCTACGTGGAGCACCTGGCGGCCAGAGGCGAGGGCCTTCACCACATTCAGTCGAAGGTCGAGAACATCGAGGAGGTCCTGGCCGCCTTCGAGAAGCGAGGCATCGGGGTCCTCATGAGCGGGAAGCTGGGGGACGGGGAGTTCTACTACCTCGACACCGAGCCGACCCTCGGCGTCATCTACGAAATCTTCCGGCGCAAGAGCCGCCCCGCCCCCGATGCCGTCTATCCGCCCGAGTGAACCGGCTGCGAGACCCGGAGAGGATCAACAGAATTGGAAATAGGCGTGCGCGCGGGCATTCTCGCGCTTGCTCCGGATTGGGGACTTCACAGAGCCTTGGTGATGGGCACCAAGACTATCCGCTCGGAGGGTCGGGCGAGGTCATCGCCGCCGTAGAGAACCACGCCGAAAGGCGCCCGATCCTGGAAGGCCCCAAGGAAGGAGTTCAGCCCGCGCAGATCATAGGGCCCGACCCGGGTGCCGCGTTTCACCTCAACAGGGATGAGGCGGTTGCCTGACTCGATCACGATGTCCACCTCCGCACCCGCATGGGTGCGCCAATAGGAAAGGCCCGGGGCGCCATCCAAGAGCGACACCTGAGCGGAGAGCTGTTCAAATACCCATCCTTCCCAACTTGCCCCCACCAAGGGATGGACCAGGAGATCGCGCGGCGTACGAATCCCCAAGAGGCTATGCAGCAGTCCCGAGTCCGTGATCCATCCTCTGGGTGATCGGGTGAGCCGCTTGCCTACGTTCGCGGCGTAGGCTTCCACCCGCTTCCAGAGAAAGGTGCCTTCGAGCAGCTCCAAGAATGCCCTGATCTTGGAGACGGCAAGCCCGAAGTCGGTGGCCAAAGAAGCCAAATTCACCATCTGCCCGTGCCGGGCTGCCAGCATTCGGAGCAGGCGCATCACGAGGGGGGGCCGGAGTTGACGGTGGAGTTCCCCGAGGTCGCGCTCGCTGACCAAGCGGATGTAGGCGTCGAACCAACGCCGTGCGGCCGTCGAGTCGCGCAGCATGGCCGGCTCAGGGAACCCGCCGATGAACCATGTCGACTGCAGGTCGTCGTGTCCGATCCCCTCCCGATTGCCCACCGCACGGAGAGCCGCGGAGGCGTCGGTGGCCTGCAGAATCTTCTCCAGGAAGTGCCAGGGCCTTCTCCGAAGGCGCTCCGGGTGGCGTCAGCCGCGCGCGACGGCCGTGAGAGCGGCGCGCATTCGGGCCAGCGCGTAAGCCATTCCCGCGTGCCACGGGGCGGCGCACGCCAACCAGGATCAATCGAGTGTACCGGCGACAGGCCCATCCGGCGAGACAAAGGAACGCAGGCGGGCAAGCGCATCGGTTCGGCGGGAAAGAGCCGCGGCCTTGCCCTGGAAGATCCGTCCGGCGCCGCCACCTCGCCCGGAGAGAATTGCGGCGACCTCGCGGCCCACCGCCGTAAAGTCGAGTCCGGCTTCTTCTCCGGCGCAGAGCACGAAGTGCCCCGCCTCAGCCTCGCCCGCCGTGAGAAGGGCGAGCCGGTTCGGCGCCAGCCGGACGAACTCCCGGGCGACGCGTTGCAGGAAGCCCAGATCCCGCTGGGGCCAGTGAGCGTGGGCGACGCGCTCACCGGCGGCGGCGAGAGAGCGCGCCGCCTCGATCGCCACCTCTTCCTCCAGCGAGCGGATGCGCCGCTGCGCGTCTTTCAACTGCTCTAGCTTCGTTGTCGCCACATCCACGAGTTCATCGTCTGGCGCCCCGAGGAGCTGGCGGAGCCGTGCGCTCCGCTCCTCGTGAGCAGAAAAGAGCCGGCGGAGCCGTCCACCCGCGACCAATCGGAGACGCGTGCCGCCACGCATCGGTTCGATACCCAACAGCTTGAGGGCCTCGATTTCGGCGGTACTGCCAACATGGGTGCCACCGCACGTGTTGAGGTCGATCCCGGCGATCTCGACCAGGCGGATGTCTCCCGTGTGGCCGTCCGGTAGGCCCCGCGTGCGGACGGGGAGCGTGGCGAAGGTTTCGGGGCTGACCCGCCGGGTGGTCACGGGGCGCGCCGCCCGGATTTCGGCAGCGACGGCCTCTTCGAGTTCTGCAAGCTGATCGGGCGTGATGGCCGCGACGTCCAGCTCGATGTCGGAGACGTGTGCCCCCAGGTGAAAGGCCGTCGTGTGCCAGCCAAAGCGCTCCTGCGCCACGGCGGTCAGGAGGTGCTGCCCGGTGTGCTGCTGCATGTGATCGAACCGGCGGTCCCAATCCAGTTCAACCTGCACGCGCCCGGTCGGCGGGGGTCCGGCCAGATAGTGCCTGACCTGGCCCGCGACCGTGCGGACGTCCTCGACGGGTACCCCAGCGATCCAGCCGCGGTCGGAGGGCTGGCCGCCCCCTTCCGGGTAAAGGATCGTGTCGGCCAAAACGACGAACGGGCGGGCTCCCTCCTGCCCGCCATCGAGAACCTCGGTCTCGAGTGACCGCCGGAGCGGCTCGCGTTCGTAGGCGAATACCGCGCTCATGAGAGATCTCCCTGGGTAGAACAGACCTGTTGGCACGGACCGTAGGTGACGGCCGCGTGCCGTCTCACCGATGGTCAGCCAGCTTCACAGCCGACGTAGCGCAGGACCGTTAGCACGTACACCCGGGCCGCGCGGACCAGATCGGTCAGGGCGACCGACTCCAGGTCTCCGTGGGCGCCTTGACCCCCCGGGCCGTGGTAGAGCGCGGGGATCCTTCCTTCGTTGATGAAGATGGGGGCATCTCCCACCATGCGGCTTCCCGTAAGCGGCAGCTCCTTTCCGCTCACTTCGGAGTAGGACTGTCTGAGGGCAGCGACCAGCGGCTCGTGTTCGGCCACACGAAACCCGTCCCTCACCGGAATGAGGTTCAGCGCCACCTGTGCCCCGGTCTCAGCCTCTACCCGCGCCGCCATCCCGGTGAGCTCTGCCTTGATGCCGGCGTACGTGTTGTCCGGGCCATAGCGTCGCGTGCCCATGAGCCTGCAGGCGTTCGTCCACCGATTGTAGAAATCGCCGCCCTGAAAGATGCCAATAAAGAACGACTCGGGCCCGACGTACGGGATGTCGATTTTCGAAAGCTCTGCCTGTCTGGCTTGCATGAGGTTCACGAGGCGGATGGCGGCCAGAATGGGGTGGGCGGTGCCGGCCGGGGTGAGCAGCTCATGGGTGGCTTCTCCGGTTCGGGTGACCGTGAAGTCAAAGGCGGCCTGGCCCAGCCCGATGATCGGGAGCGTGTCGGAAGCCAGCTCGGCGATGATAGCGGCATCGCCCTTGATGCCGCGGCGAACCAAATCCGTGAGGTCCTGGCCCTGACCATCCGGCGCCTCGTGCAGGCCGTGGGCGACGAGGAGCAGATCGCCTCTCATCCGGATGCCGGACTCCACGATGACCCGCGCCGCTTCCGCCATGGCGGCCAGGCCACCCTTCATGTCGGCTGTGCCCCTTCCGTAGATGCGGCCTTCGGCCACGTAGGGCGCCGGATGATCTACGGGCACTGTATCCAGGTGGCCGTTGAACTCGAGGGTCGGCCCTGTGCCCGTGCCGCGGAGGCGGGCCACGACGCAAGGGGAGTGAGGGTAATCCCTGAGGACCTGGACGTCTAGGCCGATTTCCCCGAGGTACCGGGCGTACGCCTCGGCAACCTCGCGCGTATCCTCGGTGTAGGACCGGATGCGGCTGAGCTCGAAGGTCAATTGCTGCAGGCGATCCGGGTCAACGCGGTTCAGGAGGTCCCTGGGCATCTCATCCCTCCAGCCGGAGACCGGCTCTCATCCATGGTTGCAGGCCGCCAGGAGAACGCCGTTTTCGAGGGCGCACCTCTGCCGGGATGCCCCCGAGGGCGAGTCAGAAAACCTCGCCCCGCTCACGCCTGCCGCTCCCGGGATTCCAGCAGTGCCTTGACCTCCGCAGGGCTTCCCCGCCAGGGGCCTGGACGTTCCTGCTTGAGCGTGGTCACGGCCCCCGCCCAGCGGCAGGCCTCCTCGGGGGAGGACGAGAGCCGCTTCCCCACGTAGGTCGCGAAGCACGTGTCCCCCCGGCCCGTGCGGCCGGCCAGCGATCGGGGCGTGAACGGGGCCTGAAAGATCCGGCCGTTGGCGTACACCGTGACGCCTGAGGACTGCGTGAGGACGATCTCGGGCGGACCCAACGCGGCCAGCTTCCTGGCGGCGACCGCAAGGTCCGTCTCGCCGGTGAGGAGCTCCGCCTCGGCCTTGTCCACCTTGAGATACGTGATGCAGGCAAGGCCTTCGGCCATGTCGGGCCAGTGCTTGAAGAGGAGCGCGTCGCCCTCGGGAACACGGACGAAGCCCTGCACGTCCATTCCCACCGGCCCCCGCGCCGCCATGCGCTTGAGGAGCGGGAGGTCCACCTCGCCGGCAACGATCGGCACGAGGAGATAGACCTTCGCCGACACGTCAGGCACCTCCTCCGGCCGGAAGGGACCGGCGAACGCCAGCGGCTTGCAGATCCGCCGCTCCATGTCGGCCGAGTTGTAGATGTTCTCGATGCCCGTGGTCGCCGGGGCCGGCGTGACAAAGACCTCTACGCCCTCCTGCCGTAGCTCGTCCAGCCGCGGGAAGTCGTTGGGGTGCAGTCGGGTCACGATGGCGACCCGTACCCCCAGCCGGCGCAGCGCCACGCTTCCGTAGTAAACCGCGCCGCCCGATGCGCTCTCGCCCACGCCGTCTACCACTAGGCGGTCCTTGGCGAAATGGCCGATCATCAGGATATCGTGTTCTGTCCGGATCCTCATGCGATCTCCTCCTGGCGAAATCGGCTCTGGCCCTCATGTGGACCATCGCTCGAGGAGGCCACGTCTCGGCCTGAGATGGAAAAGCCAATAAAGCCGCAACGTCCCCTACCCGCGGGAGCTATCGGTGCAGGTCCTCGGTATTCCTTACGATCGCTCCGTAGGCATCCGGGCGCCGATCTCGCGCCAGGGGAAAGCGTCGCCGTGCCTGGATGACGGCCTCGCGCTCGAATTCGGCCGTAATGATCTGCTCCTCGGTCGCGCTGGCCTGGGTGAGGATCTTGCCGAGGGGATCGATGATCATGCTCTTGCCGGACATCGTCCAGTCGCCTTCCTTCCCCACGTGGTTGCAGGCCGCCAAAAAGACGCCGTTTTCCAGGGCCCTGGTGGTGAGAAAATTCTCCCACGGGTCGGCGACCGGCGTGACATACGGGGCAATGATCAACTCCGCCCCGTGCAATGTCAGGCAGCGGCAGGATTCCGGGAACAGGTTGTCGTAGCAGATGGAGAACCCGATCGTCCACTCGCCCACCCGGAATACGGGGAACGACGATCCGCCGCGGAAGTAGATCTTCTCCAGGCTCAAGAGGGCGGCCGGGTGCACCTTGCGGTACTTGCCGATGATCTCCCCTTGCGGACTGATCAGCATGGCGGTGTCGTAGTAAAGGCCAGGACGCGCCATCTCGAAGATCGTCGAGACGATGTGGATCCCGTGCTGCCGCGCTTTCTCCTTCATGCGCGTCTGCGTGTATCCGTCCTCGGTCTCGGCGTACTCCATATAGCGATAGTCGCGGTACTGGGGGAAGTACTCGTTGTTGAAGAATTCCGGCAAGACGACGATGTCGGGGTTCTGGGGGGCGGCCTCGTCCACAAAAGCGCAGGCCCGTGCCACATTCTCGTCCCGGGCCGCGGTCCGGCTGTTCATCTGGATCAGGGTCAGTCGCATGACAAGGCTCCCTCCTGGTCGGGTCTCAAGAGTCCGGCGCAGGATTTAGGCCATGGTCCACCCGCGGCCCGCGGCAGAAGTCAGAGACGCCACGCTAGCGCTCCCTCACGGTCGGGAGGATATCCTGCCCTCTCCAGGCCACGTCGATGGCGGCCCCATTGATTGCAGCCGAGTCATCGCAGGACAGGAACAAGATGACCCGGGCAACCTCATCCGGAGGCGTGATCGTGGACGGATCCTCGTCGGGATAGTTCCTCGCCCGGAGCGGCGTGGCAACCGGTCCGGGACAGATGGCATTCACACGGATACCATAGGGTTTCATCTCCAGCGCCAGGGACTTGGTGAATCCGATGACCGCGTGCTTGGACGCGGAGTACGCCGCCCGCATGGCACTGCCTTCCTTCCCAAGCTTGGAAGAGATATTCACGATGGTGCCGGATCGCCGCTCCAGGAAATGGGGCAGGAGCGCCCTGGTCAGCAGGAACATCCCGCGGACGTTGACGGCGAAGTTGAGATCCCAGTCCTCGGTCGTGAGCTTGGCCACCTCGTTGTGGATGGCCACACCCGCACTGTACACCAAGGCGTCTACCCGCCCCAGTCGATCGAGCACGGTTGCGACCATCCGACCGATCTGGGCCTCGTCCCCCATGTCGGCGACGACCGGGAAGGCCTTTCGGCCCAGCGCCCGTACCTCCGTCCCTACCTTTTCGATGTCGTCGGCGACTTCAGCGTTGAGCGCGAGGTCGGCTCCTTCCTGCGCGAAGAGGAGGGCCGTGGCGCGCCCGATGCCCCGGCCAGCCCCCGCGATCAGCGCCACCTTCCGTTGTAGTCTCATGGTGTCCCCCGCTCCTCGCTCGAGAGGTTCGCCCGGGCGTCGCATGGATATTCAGCGGAAGAGGCAGGACACATGTGTCGCGATGTGTCCCGGCCTGCTGGAGGCGGTCAGCGGGAATTCGCTGCTCCGGATTGGCGGCCGCCTGTGGGCCCGGGCCGGCTCGACTACGACCAGCGACGGAAGAAGAGCGCCTGTCGGCTGATGTCCTTCGTGCGCTCGCTCAGGCTCGCCATCTGACTTTCGCTCAGCGGGGTGAACTCCCGCGCGAGCCGCACGTTCTCTTCGACGTGGACCACCGAGTCGCACCCGATGACCACGGTGCTGACGGGAAGGGACAGCGTGAAGTACATCGCCTCCCGCATCGTGATCGTGCCCGGCCGGGTAGCGCGCCCAAACTCTGGCTGCTGCTCGGGGGGTGGCGGGGTCCACGTGGAGAGGATGCGCGAGCGGGCGGGGATCTTCATCCCGATAATCGCCATCTGGCGCTCCACGGCCATCGGGAGCAGGCGCTCGGCGAAGCTCAGGTGGTGCCGGTCCGCCGCGTTCAGGGCGAGCAGGATAGTGTCGAACGGGAACCGGCGGAGCGCCTCCATCAGCACCTCGGGGTCGGCGTGGCCGGTCACGCCGAGGAACCGCACGATCCCCTGGTCGCGCGCCTGCGTGAGGGCCTCGATCGCGCCGCCGGGTCCGAAGATCTGCTCGACCTGATCCATGCGCGCCACGTTGTGGAGCTGCCAGAGGTCGAGGTGGTCGGTGTTGAGGAGCCGCAGGGACTCTTCGAGCAGCCGCAGCGACCCGTCCCGGGTGCGGTCGTTGGTCTTGCTGGCGAGGAACGCCTGCGACCGGCGGCGCGCCATGACCTGGCCGATGTAGCGCTGGCTCCAGCGCTGCGGGCCGCCGTACGCGGCCGCGGTATCGAGGTAGCCCCAATCCGAAATTCTCAACCGCCAAGGACACCCAGCGCCGGCGCTGGGTACCCGGAACGCCAAGACCGAAATGGCTGATTGGGGGGAAGGAACGGAACTCCTGAATGCCCCATAAACCGGTTTTCGCGTTCTTCGGTCGAGAGTTCGAAACATCGCATCCTTGGCGACCTTGGCGTCATGGCGGTTCAATGGTTTTTTCGGATCAGCGGTAGTTCACGCCTAGGTCGAGAGCCCGCTCGACGATCGGCACGGCCACCGCCTCGTTGTTCGGCTGCTCGACCTCGGCCTGGCCCCCAAGGCTGAAGATCCCCACCCGGTACCCGGTGCGGCCGAGGTTGCGGGTCGGCATCGCGCCTGCCGTGACGGGGTTATGGGGGAACGGGCGCGTGGCGTGGGCGGATTGCGGCAGCGCGCTGCCGGCGAGAAAGCCCGTGGCGGCGGCGCCACCGAGTTTGAGGAAGTCACGACGGTCGAGTGTGCCGGGGTCCCCAGGTGCGTCGTGGGTCATCTGTACCTCCTGGGCCCATACGGGCCTGTAGTAACACCAGTGGGGTGCCAGGGACCCGCCGCGTCAACCCCTGCGGGATCTGTGGGCGGAACGGCCCCCACGTATACACAGCATGGCTCAGAGGCGCGGAAGATGTCAAGGCGAGGCTCGCCCAGGGAAGGCCAGCCCCTACGAACGATCCCGGGCGGACCCGGGAACTCTAGGCGCGCAATTCCTTGATGGCTGCCGCGCCGCCGCTCATGATCAGGCCGAAGTCGTAGCTGTAGAGCAGCAGGCGCATGCCCTTGTCGCGCCAGGCTTTCAGCGTCTGGACGTCGAGGACGTGCGTGCCTGAGGGCAGCCCGCGCCGCCTCGCACGATCTCCTCCACCTGCGCGCGGGTCCGCACGCGTGGGACCATCACGCCGAGCGCCCCGGCATCCAGCATCCGGGCGATGAAGGGGTACGAGTAATCCGGTACTCGCACGATCGGCGTGATGCCCGCAAGCCGTGCCACGACCATCATGTCGGAGATCGTTTCGAGGCCGTAGGAACCGTGCTCGGTATCCAGAATGAAATAGTCGAAGCCCGCAACGGCCAGTGCCTGCGCCATCGCAGGGGTGCGCGTGTCACACACCATCGTGCCAACGGCCGTGCCGCCCGACCGGAGCAGCCGCTTGAGCTTGTTCTCGATCACGGATCTCCTCTTGGCCTCCGAGTCTTCATGAGGAATGCTTCAACTGATCCTGCAATGCGGAGTGGCCAGCCTCCCATTCAGCCAGTGTCAGAGGGCAGGGATTTGCTCTCGCGAGGGAGGCAAGCCGCCGCAGGATGGCTTGCGTGCACAGGGGTGTCAAGGAGAATGCAGGAGGAAGACTGGGAAAGGAGATGAGCCGGTCACAGCATGAATCACGGCCGCGGGCCCTCCCCTGCGAAGATCTGGCGCGCCTTGCATTGATGCGGTAGAATTTGCGATATGAGGAGGCCACCCATGAGACCGATTCTATTTTCCTTGCTCGCGGCCCTTGCGTTTCCCCCGATGAGTGCTGCCGCCCCGACAACTCCAGGACCGAAACTCAATCTGCAGCAACCCTCCGGTCAGCCCGCCCACGTTGAGCGGGTGGAGCCCGCCGTGGTGGGCATCGCTGTCCGAGTGCCGCTGGACCGCCCCTCGGCCCTCACCTTGGGCCCCGTGCGGTGGGGGAGCGGAGTGATCTTCGACCCCGCAGGGTACGTGCTGACGGTGAGCTACATCGTGATGGACGCGCAGATCATCCAGGTTGTCTTGCGCGACGGTCGCACAGTTCCCGGGAAACCCGTTGGCTTCGACCTAGAACACGGCCTCGGCGTCCTCAAGCTCGAGGGGGAAGGCCCCTGGCCTGCGGCCCCCTTGGGCGATTCGTCCAAGGTCGTCGTGGGAACGGCCACGACGACAATCGGCGTGGATGACGAGAATAATCTCGTCGTCACCCAAGGCAGTGTCCAGGAGATCCGGACCTTCGCCGGGTACTGGGAATATCTGCTCGATCGGGCCTTCGTCGTGGCCCCGTACAACCCGTCTTTTGGCGGAAGCCCGCTCGTGAACGTCCAGGGCGAGGTCATCGGGATCACCAACCTCAGGATCGGGGAGCGCCCATACGTCAATCTGGCGATCCCGATCGAGTACTTCACCGCGACGAAGGATGAGCTCATCAGGCAGGGGCGAGTGGCGAGCCGCCCGGCCCGCCCCTGGCTTGGCCTGTGGATCCTTGCCGGCCCGGATGGTGTTGTGGTGGCCGGGGCCTCGCCTCGCAGCCCGGCGATCCAGGCGGGATTCCAGCGGGGAGATGTGATCGTGCGGATCAACGGGGAGAAGGTCGAGAGCCAGGAGGAGTTCTACCGGAAGCTCTGGCAGACCCAAGTCGGGCAGGAAGTCAGCCTGGTCGTCTTGCGCGAATCCCGCTTCCACGTCATTACGGTCCGTCCCATCGACCGCTATCAATTATTGCCCCCCATGGGGAAGTAGCGCCCCTGGGCTCTTAGAGTCGGCGATCCTTCTTTCCCATCCGCTGCGAGGAGTGGTTCAACCCGCTGCACGGAGAATACCGAGGAGGGCAGTTTTTCTCTAGAGATCCTGGCAGAGCAGGTCCTCAGAAGTAAGTTCCCCGCGTCTCCGCACCTGCAGTCAGGGCAGCCTTTGGGTTGCCCTTTCTTTTTCGGTGGGTTCTCAGGCGGGGTCATGCCCAGGTGGCCGGCTCTACGCCGATTTTCGTGCCTTTGGTTTCGGGCAGGGTCCAGACCCAGACGCCCGTCAAGATGGCGAAGAGGGCCCCGATGGAGATGCCCGCACCGAGGCCTTGGGCAGGGTCCTTCCAGTGCAGCGAGGTCACCCAGGTGATGATGAGCGGCGTGAAGAACTGGGCACCCCTGGCCAGGTTGAAGGCCGTGCCCATGGCGGTGGACCGAAGGGCGGTCGGGAATATCTCCGAGAAGATGGGGCCGTAGCCGGAGAAGTTCCCCGTCCCGACCCCCACCAGGAACATGAACACGAGGGGCAGCCATGCTACCGTGTCGATCACGCCCCAGAACCAGGTGACCGCGAAAAGGCCCAGGGCCCACACCATCGAGAAGAGCGTGTAGGCCACCCTGCGGCCTTTCCAGTCGGCCACGAACCCGAAGGAGAGGTATCCGAGGAAGGCCCCCGCCTGGGTGATCAGCATCCATATCCCGGACTTGGCCATCGAGAAGCCCAGGTGGTCATAGAGGTACTGGGGGAGCCAGGTGTAGGTGAACCAGTAGGCGGACATGTCCGTGAGCGCCAGCACGAGGCCCAACAGGAACAGGCGGTAGAGCGCCGGGTGGGCCTTGAGCGCCGGTAGCAGCCTGACCGCCTTCCCGCCGCCGGCCTTGTGGGCGCTCCAGACGTCGGACTCGGGCATCGCCTGCCTGATCACGATCACGAGCAGGGCGGGAACGAGCGAAAGGAAGAAGCACGACCTCCAGCCCCAGTTCAGGCCGAAGGCCCTGACGAAGGCCGGCTCCACGAAGCCCCCGACGATCGAGGCCAGCGCGATTCCGATCGGCGCCCCCGTCTGCATCACGGCCGCGAACCTGGCCCTCATCCTGGCAGGAAAGGTCTCGCCGATGAGGGTCTGGCCGGTGGCCCACTCCCCTCCCACGCCGGCCCCGGTGACCAGGCGGAAGACCAGCAGCCACAGGAAAGAAGTGGAGAAGCCGCAGAAGAACGCCCCGACGGAATAGACCGCGATGGTCCAACTGAGGATGCGCTTGCGCCCGAACCGGTCCGCCAGGAATCCGAAGAGGATGCCTCCGACGGCCGTGGCGGCCAGGGAGGAACCCATCAGCAGGGACAGCTCCCAGTCGTGCAGCCCCAGACTGCGCTTGATCGGAGCGAGAAGGAAGGAGAAGAGCATCAGGTCATAGAAATCGAACACCCACCCCGCCCAGGACATGCCGAGGATGACGAGGTGCCGACCGGTGACGCGGTCACTCTCGTTCAAGAGCACGTTCTTCGTTGAGGCCATAGCGGGGTGATACAAATGTGGGAAGTGGTGATAGTGACAGGAATTGGCTTTGGGCCCCGCTGCGCCCGTAGACGCCGGAAGGGCGCGCGAGACGGGACCCCCTCAGGAGTTCGCCGGGAGCATGCCGCAGGCCTGCCGGTCCTGTCAAGCCAAAACCCTGGGCGTCACCCAGGGCTGCGGACCGCTCGGGCAGACTTGTGTGGAGGGGCAACGGACGGCGATCCACGTCGGGCTTCGAGCGGAGAGGGCGGGGCTCACGCGGAGGTATGAGCCGATCCGAAATTCCTAGCATGACCCTCGAGGCTCCCTTGGCAGGACCCCCAAGGGCGCCCTGCCGCTCCCGCCCCCGGCTTGGCCTCTACACCGTTCCCGTCGATGCGGGCCTCGTGCTGGCCCGTACCCCCATCCGCCCGGCCCGGCAGGCGGGGTTGCAGCGCGGCGATATGATCGTGCGGATCAACGGATCCCTCCACACTGGATTGACGCGGGGGATCAGAACCTCGCCCCCCGGCTGCTCACCAGCTTGATCGTCTCAATCAAGGCAGTTGGATCCGCGATCCCCTTCCACGCAATGTCCAGGGCACAACCATGGTCCACGGTCGCCCAGTTAATCGGGACACCGATCACTACCGCCGACGCACTCATGAAGGCCAGCACCTTGACGGGAATATGCGCCTGATCGTGGTACATCGCTACGTACGCGTCATACTTGCCGTCTCCGCATCTCCAGAACAGGGAATCGGCCGGCACCGGTCCCACCGCGTTGATGCCGAGTCTTTCGGCTTCACGGACGGCCGGTCCGATCTCCGATTCATCCTCCTCGCCGAACATCCCTCCCTCTCCGGCGTGAGGATTCAGGCCGGCCACGGCTATCCTCGGAGCATTGACGCCGAAGGTTTTGACCGCCTCATGTGTCGCCTTGATGGCCTCCAGGATCAGCTCCTTCTTGATCAGATCCAGGGCCTTGCGCAGGGAGATGTGTAGGGTCACGTTTGTCACCCGCAGGTTGCCGGCCACCAGCATCAAGAATGGATACTGTGCGCCCGTGATGCGACCGATCAGGCCTGGATATCCGGTAAAGGGTATGCCCGCGTCGTCTGCCGCCTTCTTGCTGTGGGGGCCGCCAACCGCGCCCCGAACCTTCTTCTCCATGCAGAGGCGGATCGCGACCTCGCTGTATTCGATCATGGCCTTGCCTGTAATCGCGTTCGGGTGTCCCTTCCTGAACGAGCCCAGGGGAATATTGTCCAGGTCGATCATGTTCGCCGTATCGCTTTCCCACACCGCACCATCGACCGTTTTAATGACCCTGATCTTGCCTGCGATGCCGAACTCGTCCCTGACCATCTTCATAATCTTGTAGTCGCCGATGAGCAAGGGGCGGCAGTGGTCAAAGATTGACCTCTCGTTAATGGCCTTCATCAGGATCTCCGGACCGATCCCGCTCGCCTCGGCCATGGTGATTGCGACGATGGGCTTTTCCCTAGTGGCCATTTCTGGTCCTCCGGATCGCCGAGTGGTTAGGGGACGTAGCAGACTTATCAGACTTTTTTCAGCCCCATCAGGGTTCAGTGTGGGTAGCCCCAAGATGTAGTGGGTGATCGGGGAGGGGCAGTAGCCACCTGAGATGCAGTCATGGTATCGTCCGGGCCTCGAAAGGAGGCCCCCTATGGACGATATCGAACTGTTCGCCAAGCTTCTGGGCCTCACCGCCCCGTGGCGGGTGACGCGGGTGAGCGTGAACGTGCCGGCCGAGCGGATTGACGTGTGGGTGGAGGAGCTGCCGGGGACGAAGTTTCCCTGTGCGGTGTGCGCCACCCCGGTGCCGGTGTACGACCACACGCCGGAGCAGGAGTGGCGGCATCTGGACACCTGCCAGTGTCAGACCTACGTGCACGCCCGCCCGCCCCGGACGAGTTGCCCGACCGACGGGGTGAAGCAGGTGCCGGCCCCGTGGGCCGAGCCCCGGTCGCAGTTCACGCGGGGCTTCGAGCGCCGGATGATCGACACGCTCAAAGAGTGCGATGTGACCGGGGGGATGCGGCTCCTGGGCACGAGCTGGGACCCGACGTGGGGGGTCCTGGCCCGGGCCGTCGCCCGGGGCCTCGCGCGCAAGGCGAAGCGGGTGCCCGCGCGGATCGGGGTCGATGAGAAGGCCGTCGGGAAGGGGCAGACCTACGAGAGCCTCGTCGTGGACCTGGACCGGGGGACCGTGGAGTACGTGGTGGACGACCGGACGCAGGCGAGCCTGGAGCGCTACTACCGGCAGTTCACCCCGGAGGAGCTGCAGGGGATCGAGGCGATCGCCATGGACATGTGGGACCCCTACATTGCCGCCACGCAGGCCTGCGTGCCCGAGGCCGACCGGAAGATCGTCTTCGACCGCTACCATGCGACCACCCAGGTGACGAAGGCGGTGGATAAGGTGCGCCGCCAGGAGCACAAGGCCCTGGCGCAAAACGGGGACCTGCGGCTCCAGGGCACGCGGTACCTGTGGCTGTGGAACGAGGAGAACGTGCCGCCGTGGCGCCGGGAGGAGTTCGACGGGGTGAAGCATGCCGAGCTCAAGACGAGCCGCGGGTGGGCCATCAAGGAGGCCCTCCGCCCCTTCTGGAACTACGTGTACCCGAAGTGGGCCGCGAAGTACTTCAAGGCCTGGTACTTCTGGGCCACCCACTCGCGGCTGGAGCCCATCATCGAGGCAGCGAAGACCCTGAAGCGCCACCTGGCCAACCTCCTGACCTACTTCAAACACCGGATCACCAATGCGACGACGGAAGGGATCAACAGCAAGATCCAGACGCTCAAGCTCATGGCCTGTGGGTACCGCAACCGCGAGCACTACAAGACGGCGATCTACTTCCACTGTGGGGGCCTCGATCTGTATCCGCGTCCCCAGGCAACATGAGTTCTCCTCTTCCTGGGGACCCACTACATCTTGGGGTTACCCACACCCGATCCGGAAGGAGCTTTTTTCAGAATCGCTTTCGCAAGTTGGTGTGGGTCGAGGTGGCTCTCGCGCAAATACTGGAGGCCGCGGTCAACACCCCGAAGAACCACCATCCCTGTCACGCCAAGAGCCTCAGCCACGCGCGAGGCGGCAAGCCCCAATCCCGTCACTGCGACCGCACTGACGGCAGCTCGCGCGTGCGCGACAGGGCGGCGCCGACTTCCATGAATAATCTCAGCTGCGCCCACCCCGAAAACGGTTGCCATTCGGGTGATGAGGGTCGGGAGGCATCGCTCGCCTCGGGCGCCTGCGCCTGGATGGACCCGCGGTTCCATTTCGCGCAGGACGTGCTCGACGAAGGGCCCGCTACCGAGCACTCGCTCGTCAAATGCCCACCCCTCGCGACCGCGGCGGAGCCTATTTAGGGACTCCCATCCGCCCGCGCTTCGGCGGAGTCCGCCCCCCTGGAGTTCGGGCCGACGCCCCTGGCGGGCACCCTCGGCCACGAACCCGCGGTAGCGACGCCGTGCTTGCCACGAGGTCGCGGCAAATTGGCCCAAGACCTCGTCCACCGCCTGCCAGGATCGTGGCACCCGACCGAGCAGTGCACTGTGCCCACACCAGGGGTACCGGTCCAGTGCGGCCAAATTGGGTACCAGTCCTGCGCGCAGCGAATTGAGGTGGATATAGCGGGTTAGTTCAAGCAGGTAGGCCTCCTCCTCAACCACAATGGACTTGAAGCGATTCTCAAAGAGGTGCCCGTGCCGTTTGTGGCGGCGATTGAAAGCCCCGGCATATCCGGTGAGCACTCGACGCATCACGCTGGACAATGGCCGCAGCCCAGTGCGCAGGAGGAGATGAAGATGGTTTGGCAGGAGGGCCCAGGCGATAATTTGGAGCCTTGAGGCTGCAGCTTGTGAAGCAAGCCGTCGGAGAAAGTCCTCCCGGTCTGGGTCGGTGGGAAACACCAAGACCCCACCAATCCCGCGGGCCATGACATGGTGCAGGACACCTGGGGCATCGAGACGGGGACCACGAGGCATGTGTGGACAATAGTCAACGCCCCAAAATCCGTCAAAACAATAAGTCTGATAAGTCTGCTACGTCCCCTTTACAAGGCGAATTATCCCGTGGGAGTCGTGGCCCATCAGGTTGCTTTCCACGAGGGAATCCGCAACCGTGGCCGCGATGTCACTCCGCGTCCCTGCGGCCCCGAGGATAGTTCGCGCCAGCCTGCGAAGCTGGTCGGCCGTCATATTTGCCATCTTACCTCATCGCCCCCATTCGGTTACGCACACGCAGGACACCCATCCTGGGTGGGTCGCATGATTCCCCTTTCAGGCTTGCACATTTCTGCTGCCTAGCGGCCATCTTGCCAGCTCAGTAATCTCGCCTGCCACGGATCCATCGGGATCTGGCGCACATCGACGATGGGTTCCTCGCTGGCCAGATCGACGATCTGTCCTTTGGCGGGAAGGTTGTGGAGGCTGACGACCTCTGCCTCATTCGACATGCTGACCAAATAGGCCAAGCATCGTGATGAATCGCGATGGAGCGCAAAATGGATATTGCCTGATTTGACCGCCCAAGGCGTGGCGGGCGCCGCGGCCAAGACCTGTTCCTTGAGAAGCTTCTTGACTAGGGCGGGTTCGCTCTTCAGGAAGGTCAGCCCCATGAACGAGGTAAAATACAGGGCTGTCCCCTTTCCCAAGCCGTGGCGGATGAGGGCGGGATGTCCATCTTTCAGCCGAGCCAGCGCATGGGCATGCTCTGACACGCTGACCAACTGGGTCAGGAATGAGGCCGGCACATCCTCGTCATCCAGGGTAAAGGATGACTCGCCGCCAACGTCTTGTTCCACAAAACCAAAAACTTCCGACAAGGTCTTGCCAGGGATCTTCTCGGAGGGAACCACGCCCCACTCATCCACAACCGCCATGCGGGCATCTGCGATCAGGCAGCCGCCATTTTCGACATACTGCCTGAGCCACTCGGCCTCCCGCCTCGCCACCGACACCGTTGAGGGCAAGACCAGCACCGGAATCGTCATGTCATCCTGATCCAGCTGGCCCAGATTGCCGATAGCCACGGGAAACCCCCATTCCCAGAACACCTTGTACCAGCCGCGGATCGCGTTCGGATAATCCGTTTTCTGCCATCGAAGGAACGCATCATGAACCAGGCGAGAGCGATAGCTGACGAGGATCTGAACCGCCGGTTTCACAGGATGGGCGGAGGCGATCAGTTGCTCGTTCTGCCTCAGCACCTGCACCAGGGACTTGACCGCAGCGGCCCGTTCGTTCGGCGAGCCATCCAGACCCGTCAGCCCACGACCACTGGACTGGTACCCATGCATGAAGGGCTGCCACCGGAAGAGCTGAAGGATCTTTGCGCCAGATGCGATCCCAACCCATATCCAGGCGGCCAGCTCGTGCGGCCGGACCTCGCTGCCGGGGGTGAGGGCCGACTGGGTGTGTGTCTGCAACTCGTTGATCGCACACAGTCTCGCGGCTTTCCGGGCCGCGGCTGCTGGCAATTCGTAGTAAAGTGACAGCGCCCACAGCATTCCTGACAGGTTCCTGCCCCAGCTCTTCGGGTAGAAGGTCCCGCCGTAGATGTCGGCGATCTGGGCTGTGCCGAACTCGTCATTGTTTCGAAGCGTAATGTCCTCGGCGAGAATCTGCGCCGTGGTCCCATCCACCATCACGGGGCGAGCCGTGTCCACCTCTCTGACATAGCCGACCCATCTCCGGCAGATCTCGGTCAAGTTATCGGCGCGAAACTGCTCGTAGTCCACCGCAGGCAGCAGGCTCGACCACGCGCTATAGCCGAAACGCCTATCCCTGGGATTCACCTGCGAGAAGCTTGCATGGCGCCGGTACCAGCGGTGATTGAGATGCTCGATCGTGCCGTACTTTCGCTCCAGCCATCGGTGATAGCAGGCGAGGGTCCACGGGTCGTCGGTTCGAAGGTGTGCCTCGTTGTACACGTCCCACGCGTAGACCGCGGGGTGGTCCTTGAGAGCCAGGACGCAGGCACGAATGTAGCGGTGGACCGCGTCATCGACCGCCGGATGGTTGGGATTCGCCCAGGTGCCTCCGCCGACCCGTCCCTCCTCCGGCTGGACGAGCATCTCCGGTGTCAGCAGGCAATCCGGCATGTATTCCTGCGAGGGATTCTGCCCGATCAACTGGATGACCGCCTGCATGTCCTGTTCGCGGAGTACATCCAACACCTGCAGAGTGGCATCGAAGACGAAGTCGGTGGGTCGCGGGGCAAGCCAGGGATTGGAGGCCGGCCACAGGGTGATCAGATCAAATCCCAGGTCGGCCATGTGGTGGACGTCCCGACGGATTTCGTCCGGCGAATAAGCATCCTCGAAGAAGTACACCACGCCGAAGGGAAATGCGTGACGCATGGCGCCTCACCTCTCGGAACGAATGCGTTCGACTCGGCGGTCAGCCCGGGCTGGGTCGCCGCAGCCCAGAGCGCTTCTGAGCGTTCCTCACGCCAGCGCTGCAAAAAGGGCCGCCCGAAAGCCTCGGGCGGCCCGTGCGACCAGGAGGCCCAGGCCCTCACGACTTGAAGTAGAAGGTCGCCGGGTGCGAGGTCCCGGGGGTCCGGGCGTGCTGCGCGTTGACCTGGCGGGCGGGGATGTTCCCCATCCGCCGGCTCACGATCCGCACACCGAGATTCGCCGGCGACACTCCGACGGTGCCGATGCTGAACTGCTCGTCCACCATGATCTTCCAGATCTCCTGGGCGATCTTGATACGCTCCGGAGGTTTCTTCCCCGCCGCCGACCTGTACAGTTCCAGGACCTTCAGCAGTTGCGGATCCTTGGGGGCCTTCCCCAGGGTCCCCCCGCTGGCATACCAGTCCGCAATGGGGTGGCCGTGAAGGGCGCCGACCGGATCCACGGGGATGGCATTCCGTGGATGCAGGTACAGCGACTCCGATCCGTCGTTCAGCCAGATGGCGATCTGGTGTTCGTTGTTCTTGATCTTCGTGAAGAACAGCGAGCGCTCGAACTCCTTGACGTCGGCCTGAATGCCGATTCTCTTCCACTGCTCCTTGATCATCTCGGCGATCTGGGTATGGGGGACCAGAGCCGCTGCCACCGTCCACAACTCGATGCGGAGCCGGCCCTTACCGTCCGTCCGCAGCCGGTAGCCCTCACCGTCTTTCTTGCTCAACCCGACATTGTCGAGGAGTTGGTTCGCCTGCTTGGGATCGTATACCGACCATTTCTTCCGCCATTCGGGTCCAGGGTTGTATGGCACGCCCTCGGCGGGGACGACTGAGCCCGGAGTCCCAAGCCCCAACCAGAACGTTTCGTTCAATTGATCGCGTTCGATCCCCAGCGACAGCGCCCGTCGGAAATCTCGGCTTTGAAGCCATTTCACGATCTCCGGGTCGGCCTCGTATGCCTGGTTCGTCTGCAGCACTGCGTCGGAACCGTTTTGCATCGGATCCAGGCGGACATCGTAGTTGCCCTTGCTCCGGTTCTCCAGGAACACGGGGAGCTTGGCGAGGCTGGTGTGCCGCTCCTGGAGATCGTACTGTCCGGCAATGGCCCGCAGATTCAGAATTTCGAGATTTTCGGCCAAGGTCATGCTGATGCGGTCGATGTAGGGAAGCTGGTTTCCCGCGGTGTCCACGCCGTAATAGTAGGGATTCCGCTCCAGAACCCAGTTGGGGGTGTTAGTGGGGTTGACTGTTCTCCACGGTCCGAGGACCGGCAGTTCGGTGTTCAACCGCCAGTCCCACTTGAACTTGATGTAGCTCACCCAGCCGTCGAACTTGGCGTCCTTGGCCTTCCGGTCCAACTCGTCCTTGGACACGTACTTGGGATGGAACTGCTTGAGGTAGTGGGCCGGCATGTAGGCGCCCATGGTGCGGCCGCGCACCTGCTCGCTCGCCTGCCCACCGCCCATGGACGTGCTCCCCGCCAGGATATCCACGAAGAGGTAGTTTGGTTCCGGGAACTCGAAGACGACGGTGTGGTCGTCCCGCTTGTAGAGGCGGCCCGGCTTGCCGTTGACCATGAAATCGGGATTCGGGGTCGGCTGGAGGTCTTTGTTCAGGTAGACATCTTCGTACCAGAAGACGAAGTCATCGGCTGTGAAGGGCTGGCCGTCGGACCATTTCTGGCCCGTGCGCAGAAAAATGGCGATGACCCGGCCATCATCGCTGACCCGCCAGTCCCTGGCCAGGGAGGGGACGATCTTCGTCCCTGTGTAGTCGAAGAAGAGGATCTTATCCATCGCGACCAGTCGGGCCCCATTCTCATTGTCGGCCGGTCCCGTGAAGCCGCGGCGCCATGTGCCCCCGTACTTGCCGATGCTGTGAACCGGCTTGACGACGAGCGGCTCCTCCGGGACGCGCTGTTCCACAGGCGGCAGCTTGCCTGCCTTGACCAGCTCAGCCAGCATCGGAGCCTCGCTGAACTTCTTGGGCCATTTTTCGGGATTGAGGATCAGCTCCGGCCCCTCGAGCTTGCCGATAAGCTGGGCGCCCAGCTTCTGTTCGGCCGCCCGCCCGACAGGTGGCAGACCAGGGGCCAGCCCGGACAGGGTCACGGCGCCTGTCGCCAGCGCTGCGTTACGCAGAAACTCTCGCCTCGTCATGCCCTTTCGCTTCGTGAACATGATCTCTCCCTCATCGAGCGCCCTTGGCGCGACGGCATCCTCCGTCGTCACAGGACGCTTCCTTCTCTCAGCAGCAAGGTCGAAACGCGATCCCGGTTCACGTCCATTGTCCGCCTGGCCAAAATCCTTCCTTCATGGTACGGACCTTGCGGATGCCTGACCTTGTGAGGCGCGGGTACTCTGTGATTTCTTGCGGGGCCGGCCGCCGCTGAAGGACTCGTCGGCGGTACTCCGTTGACGAAGCCTACTCAACAGAAACTGCTGCAGGTCGTCGGCGAACTGTTCCAGGTGATATGACATTGCTGCCTCCGCTCCTGCGGCATCTCGCCGGAGCAAGGCGTCGATCACCCCCAAGTGCTCTCGGGTGCTGTGGGGGAGGCGGTGCGGCGCCGCGAAACCGAGATAGCGGTATTGCTGAATCGTGTCGCGAAGCTCCTCAATCGCCTGGGCCATCCGGCGATTCACGGCGAGATCCATGATCAGGCCGTGGAGTTGCCGGTCCACAGCAGTGTGGCGGCGGAGAGCGGCAGGCGAGGGATTTCCCTGCGCGGCCTTCTCGAAGGCTTTCCGCAATGTCCGCAGTTTCCTTTCGACAAGGGGCGTCACTCTTCTAGCCGCAATTCGGGCGGTGTATGGCTCCAGGCAGCGACGAAACTCCAGTATCTCCATTAGGTCCTGAAGCGACACCTCCTGAACCTGTGCCCCCACATGGGGGATCAGCCGGACCAAGCCATCCCGCTCGAGTTGGCGCAGGGCCTCCCGGATGGGCGTTCTGCTGACGCGGAAGTTAGATGCCAGGTCTTGCTCTCGGAGGTGGGTGCCAGGCCTTAGGCGAGCTTTAAGGATGGCCTCCCGGAGTTCTTCGTAGACTTGGTTTGCCTTGGGCGCAGGGACAGCCTTGGCTCTCATGCATAGTCCTGATTCAATAGAAATGTATGTCTACGGAATACCATTCTCAGGCCTCTGAGGTCGTGGTCTGGCAAGACCACTCAGGGTCCACCTAGACCTGGCTCACCTTCACCCAGCGAAATTCTTGGCTGTCACGAGCTGTTCCGATGCGATTTATGTGTATACAAATCGTATACGATTTGTCAAGCTAATTCGGGGATACACCCAGAATTCTTTGATCATGGTCAGCACTGTACGGCAGAGCCCTTGGGCTCGGACGATAACCTGCGGAATTCTCACATCCTAAGAACCCAGAGGACACGAACGCCATCAATCCGGTCACCTGGGTCCCAGTGCCGAACGAGCGGGAGTCAATGGCGTCCACCAGGTTCAAATGCTTCGCATAAGGAGGCTCGTGTGCGAGAGGATTTTGGATGGCAGATCAGCTTCTGTGCCGTGTTTCCCCCACATCCCGCGTGGGCATAGCATCCTAGGTCCACGCGTTACGGGTGCCTTCACGAATTCCCGCCTGGTCAAACCTCGACTCTGTCTCGCCTCCGAAAGATGTTCACCAGACATGGCGAATCCTCTTTTTCGGGCGATCGGGACCCGTCATCTCCCAAGCGGAGAAGGACGATTATGACTTCCTGGGGCAACACCGCTACACCGGAGCCTGCCGAGGGTGTCAAGGTTGGAAATCGTCCGTCCGGATTGTCACCGATCTCCTGAATTCGGTCCGCACGCGAGGCGTTATGCCGTGAGGCGTGGGGGGGAAAGGTTACTTCACCCCGCCGGCGGCAAGGCCGGTGACGATCTGGCGCTGGATGAAGATGGTGAGGATCAGGACGGGAAGGGTCACGACCAGGGCCGCAGCGGCGAGCGGGCCCCAGGCGATCTGCTCGAAGGTGAGGACGTTGTAGATCGCGACGGGCAGCGTCCGCGTCTCCCGTCCGGCCAGGACGGCGCCGAAGATGAAGTTGTTCCACGAATAGATGAAGGCCAGGATTCCCGCCACCACGATGCCCGAGCGGGACAGGGGCATGGCCACGTGGAGGAAGGCCCGCCAGATGTCACAGCCGTCGATCAGGGCGGCCTCCTCCAGCTCGGGATGCTGGCTCTCGAAGAACCCCATCATGACCCAGATCACGATGGGCACCGTGATGACGAGGTGGGTGATGACCAGGGACCACAGCGTGCCCGTGAGCCCCACGATCCGGAAGAGGATGAACAGGGGGATGAGGTAGCTCAGCCCCGGCGTCATCCGCGAGATCATGAGGACCATGGCCAGCCCCGAGGCCCGGGCCTTCGCGATCCCATAGCCCGCCGGCACCCCCACCACCAGCGCGGCCAGGGTGGACACCCCGGAGACGATGATGCTGTTGATCGTGTACTGCCCGAACGGGCTCTTCTCGAAGACCTCGACGAAGTTCGCCAGCGTCGGCGCCCTGGGAATGAACACGGGCGGGTAGGCCGTGTTCTCGAGCTCGGTCTTCAGCGACAGGGACAGCATCCAGAGGAAGACCAGGATGGCGGGCGAGACCACCACGACGATGGAGGCCCAGAGGGCCGCCTGGCGAAGGACGTGGCGGACCGACCCCCAGAGGCGTGCGGACGGATGTGGGCGGGACGCGGCGGCGCTGGTCATGTCCACAGGGTCTTCTGGCGCACGTGCAGCAAGAGCAGCGAGCACACGACGATCAGCGCGAAGAACACCACGACCACCGCCGAGGCATGGCCCATCTTGTAGAACGCGAACGCCTGCAGGTAGAGGTAGATGTTGATGGTCTCCGAGGCGGTTCCGGGACCGCCCTGGGTGATCACGAAGATGGTGTCGAAGGTCTTGAGGGCGTCGATGGTCCGGATGATGACCGCCACCATCAGGAACGGCAGCACCAGCGGGAAGGTGATGGCCCGGAACATCTGCCAGGAGTTGGCCCCGTCGATCCGGGCTGATTCGAAGGGCTCCGTGGGCAGGGCGGACAGCCCGCCCAGCACGATTAGCATGATCAGCGGCGTCCAGTGCCAGACGTCCACGAGGACGAGGGCCGGGATCACGGTCTCGGGCGCGTAGACCCACAGCGACGGCGGCAGCCCGACGAGGCTCAAGAGATAATTGAGGACCCCCATCTGGGGGTGGAACATCATGGTCCAGACCAGGGCCACCGCCACAGGGGTTGCCATCATCGGCAGGATGAAGATGCCGCGGAGGAACCCCCGCAGCGGGAACCGCTGGTGAAACACGAGCGCCGAGAGCACCCCCAACACTACAGGCACCACGACGGCCAGCGCCGTGTAGTAGATCGTCCGTCCGATCGACCCCAGGAAGCGCTCGTCCCGGGCCAGGCCGGCGAAGTTCTGCAGACCGACGAATGTCTGCGACTGGCCGATCTGCCAGTCGTTCAGGCTCATCCACAGGGTGAAGACCCAGGGAAAGACGATGACCGCCAGCACGATGGCCAGTGCCGGCATAATGAACCGGATGTATTTTCCCCTGCGGGCATAGCCCCGCACTCGAGTCGATGGCATCATAGTCGGGCGCAGTTCAGGGCCTCCTCGCAGCGTTCCGCCGCGTCGCTCGGCGGCCCCGGGGCCACACCGGAGCCGCCGAGCAGACCTCGTCCGCGGGAGACTATCCCTTCTCGCTCTTCTCCAGGATGGGCCGGAACTGGGTGGTGGCCTTCTTGAGTTCGGTGGCAGGATCGGCCCCGGCGATCATGTTGGTCAGGGCGACGCCGAAAACATCACGGAACTCCGTCACCGGGATGATCACCGGCAGGAGCGGACGACCGATCTTGCCGCATTCGACCAGCGCCTCGGCCCATTCCTTTGGCACCTTGAGGTTGGCCATCCCCCGGGGATCCCGATAGGCCGAGTCCCGGCAGGGAGCGCCTGCCCCTGTTTCCAGGATGCGAAGCTGGTTGAGCTTATTGGTGGCCCACTGGCAATAGAAGTAGGCGGGTCCCTTCTTATTCGTGAAGGCAGAGACGCCGATGCCCGTTCCGGACACCCCGGAATGTTGCCGCTTGGGCCCGGCCGGTGTCATGCCATACCCCACCTTGCCCACGACCCTGGACTTCGTCCGGTCCTCCAGGGGCGGCGCGAATCCGATCCCGTCGTACCACATGGCCGCGTTGCCTTGCATGAAGAGCGTCTGGCACTCGTTCCAGTTGAACCCGCTCACCCCCGGGGGTGCATAGTCCTTGAGCAGCTTCTTGTAGAGTTCCGCCGCCGCGACGGCCTCCGGCCCGTCGGTGTGAAGCTGGCTCTTGTCGTCCACCGAGTCCACGTCCCAGCCGAGCAGAAACCCGGTCCAGACGGGGGTGTTGGCGTTCTTGAGTCCCCGGGCCACGAAGCCGTACACCCGGTTGGCCGGGTCGTGAAGCCGTCGGGCGGCCTCCAGCATCTCGTCCAGCGTCTTGGGAAACGACACGCCCTTGGCCTGGAACAGTTCCTTGTTCCAGTACAGGATCCAGTAATCGATGTTGAGCGGGAGCGTGTCGACCCGGCCGTCCGACTGGGTCGCAAAGTCGATCGACGCCTTGGGGAAGTCGTTCCAATCGTAATCGGGTGCCGTGATCGTGGGATCCTTGAGGTATCCCCGCAGGTCCTCCATCCACTTGGCCTTGCCAAAGAGGCGCTTCTGGACGTGCCAGGCGACGAAGGTCACGTCGAATGACGTCCAGCCGGACGTGAATTCGATGATCTGCTTCTGTCGGTGCTGCTGTTCGGGGATCTGCTCGGAGCCGACCTTGATCCCGGTCAGCTCCTCGAACTCCTTCTCGTGCTTCTGGAGGATGTTCGACCGATCGTTCTTGACCAGCGAGACCTCGATCTTCTCCCCCTTGAACCGCTTCCAGTCAAAGGTCCCCGACTGCGCCTGCGCCCGTTCCGGCGAGATGGAGTCCAGCGCCCCCAACGCCGCCAGCCCGGCCGCGCCTGCACCGAGCCTGAGCAGTTCCCGCCGCGAGAACACATCCAGTCTGTTCCGCGCATCCTTCCTCATGGCCGACCCCCTTTCCTTTCTGCTCCCGACCGTCTGGACAACGTAGTATGGCCCTCAACGAGTTGGCAAGCGCCTGAGGCCGTGCGAGGATACGCTACGACCGCCCCACAGTCCCGCCGGCCAGCGCCTGCCGGCAGTCCTGCAGGTACTGGCGGGCGCCCGCCGTGAAGAGCCGGTTGGTGCCGGTGAGCAGCCAGTTGACCCCTCGAGTATGCCAGTGCGCGGCCTGCTTCCCGTCGAGAGCGATAGTCCCCGCCTGCTTCCCGGCGGCGAGGATCTTGGGGACGAGCCCTTCGATGGTGGACACGACTGTAGGGTGCGTCATCTGGCCGGGCACACTCAGAACCGCGGAGAGGTCGCCCGGGCCGAGGAAGATGACATCCACCTCGGGCGTGGCGATGATGGCGTCCTGGTGGTCGAGGCCCTCCAGCGTCTCGATCTGCAGGGCGATGAAGGTCTCCTCGTTCGCCTCCCGGACGTAGTCGGGAATCGGCTGGATCCCGTAGCGGCTCCCCCGCCCGCCGAACAGGCCGCGCTTGCCCACCGGGGGATACTTCACCGCATCCACGACGGCATGGGCCTGGGCCCCCTCGTTCACGAAGGGGATCATCACCCCCGCCGCCCCGCCGTCCAGATAGCGCTGGATGTGCTGCTGGATGTTCATCCCGATCCGCACGATCGGCGTGATGTCCGACAGCTCGGCGGCCCGAATCATGTGCTCCGCCGTCTCGTAATCCATGATGCCGTGCTCGCAGTCAATGACCACGAAGTCCATCCCCAGCCACCCCAGGGTCTCGACCATGGCCGGGGAGGGGAACCCGACGAGAGCCCCGATGGTAGGCTGGCCTGCCTTCAGTTTTCGCTTGAGGCTATTCGTGCGCATGCGGCCGCTCCTTTCTTTGGAAGAGGCAGAGAGTTGTGTACCCTTTCGAAGTCATGGGTCGTTCTGGCCGGAGAGCATATCACAGACGCGCGACCTGAGGGACACGGTGTTTCGCCGGGGCGATCGCTTCCTGTCGCGGCCGGGCTGGGGCCGGGTCGCGGGGCGGGCATGATGGGGGAGGCGCGAGAGTCAGGCGCGCTGCGGGGGCGCGCATCAGGCGCGAAGCGGGAGACGCACGGTGAAGGCGCTGCCCGCGCCGGGGGGGCTCTGGACCTCGATCGTCCCGCCGTGGGCCTCGGCGATGGTCTTGGCGATGCACAGGCCCAGGCCCGCACCCCCCGTCTCGCGCGAGCGGGCCGGGTCCACGCGATAAAACCGCTCGAAGATCCGGGAGAGCGCCTCGGGCGGAATCCCAACGCCGGTATCCCGGACGATGATTTCTGCGAAATCCCCATCCGCGGGGCCCGTCTCAGAATCCGTCCGTTTCACGTTTAACGCCTCACGTTTCACGGCCCGTAGGGCGAGGCTCACCTGCCCGCCGGGCGGCGTGTACTTCACCCCGTTGTCCACGAGGTTCCTGAGCAATTGCTTCAGACGCTGTCCGTCGCCCTGGACGATGAGAGGTTCAAGGCCCTGGATCTTCACCTGCACCTGCTTTCCGCGACCCAGGATGCCGCCCTCTTTGGCCACCTCTTCCACCAGGCGATCCAACTCGACTGGCGTCATGTCCCATCGTAGAGCGCCGGCGTCCGCTCGCGACAGCAGCAGGAGGTCATCCACCAGGCGGGCCATGGACTCGACCTCTTCCAGGATGCTGCCGAGGACCCGCTGGTACTCCACAGGATCTCGCGGGCTTCTCAGGGCGACCTCGATCTCCCCCCTGAGAACCGTGAGCGGCGTCTTCAGCTCGTGCGACGCATCCGCGGAGAAGCGGCGCACCTGGGCGAAGGCCGCCTCCAGGCGGGCCAGCATCTCGTTGAGGGTGCGGGCCAGCCGGCCCAGCTCGTCGTCCACCTCCGCGCCCTCGAGCCGCTGGGCCAGATGCTCGGCCTCGATCCGCCGGGCCGTCGTTGTCATCCGGTCCACGGGGCGCAGGGCGCGTCGCGCCAGGAGCCATCCTCCGGTCCCGGCCAGGACCAGCCCCAGGGGAAACAGGGCCGCCAGGGTCCACAGGAAGTGCTGGCGAGCCATGTAGAGGCCCTCCAGCGACATCCCCACCTGGAGGACGTTCACCATCTGGCCCTGTTGCATGACCGGGAAGGTCAGCACGCGGACCGGGAACTGGCCGGTGCCCGGCAGGGTCTCGAAGGTGGCGTACCCTTCCGCGGCGTTCTTCAGGGCCTTCGGGCTGATGTGGAGCGGCTCGCCCCCCAATCGGGGCCAGCGCGGATCCAGGCGACCGTGGGGGTCCAGGAACTGATAGAACCTGTCCGTGAATCCCGGCCCAAAGAAGCGGCGCAGCACCTCATCCAGGTCCGGAGGGAGCAAGTCCGCGCGCGGCCGGTCGGCCGCCCGGACCACGGTCTTGGCGACCCCCTCCAGCGTCGCATCCACGTCCTGCCAGAGCCCGCGCATCAGCAGGCCGTAGGACGCGCCGCCCAAGAGGACGAGCGTGGCCGCCAGGATCCCCGTGTACCACAGGGTCAGCCGCGCACGAATGGACAAGCGTTTCATGGGCGATCAGATCTCACCAAAGCCAATGAAAAACTGACAACCGACAACTGACATTTCAGAACCGGAAAGCAACCCGAGGCCCGCAGTCGATTTGCCGAGGTGGATCGAATATCGCGGCCGGCTGTCGGTTGTCGGTTTGATATTTTTCATTCTGCCGTTTACTCAACCTTCAGCACGTAGCCCACGCCGCGCACCGTGTGAATGAGCTTCGGCTCCCGCCCTGCGTCGATCTTCTTTCGCAGGTAGTTCACGTACACGTCAATCACGTTGGTCCCGGCGTCAAAGGAGTAGTCCCACACGTGCTCGGCGATCATGGTCCGGGTGAGGACCCGTCCAGGATTCCGCAGGAAGTACTCCAGGAGGGCGAACTCGCGATTGGTCAGCGGGATGGCCTCTCCCCCCCGCTTCGCAGTCCGCGTGGCCGGATCCAGGGTGAGATCGGCGACCTGCAGCACCGGGGCCTGCGCGGCCCTCCCCCGGCGCAGCAGGGCGCGCACACGCGCCAGAAGTTCGGCGAAGGCAAACGGCTTGGTGAGATAGTCGTCCGCCCCGGCGTCCAGCCCCTGGACCTTGTCCTCTACCGCCTCCCGGGCGGTGAGGAGGAGGACCGGCGTGGGCACCTTCGCCTGGCGAAGTTCCCGGACGACCTGGAATCCCGGTTTCCCCGGCAGCATCACATCCAGGACGATGACATCGTGGAGGCGGTCCAGCCCCATGAGGAGGCCCGTGTCGCCGTCGTGGGCCACGTCTACGGCGTAGCCTTCCTCCGTAAGCCCCTTGCGGATGAAGCTGGCGACTTTCCGGTCGTCCTCAACCAGCAGGATGCGCATGGCACAATCCTACGCAGAACTCTTCACCGTCAAGACGCCAAGCTCCGACCATTCACGTATCCACAGATTAACCGATTCCCTTCTCGGCTGTCGGCGCGAGCTTGCCCCCACCCTCGGGAGGGGGCTCTCGGCTCTCAAACCGAGGATGCCAGGGAAAACGAAACAGGGCAAGAGGAAACTGAGAGAGGGGGGCGTCGCGTCCCCGTCGGTCCCACCGTGACGCTGATTGCTGAAACCTGCCGGTCTCGTTTGTGGAGAGGGGGGACGTTGGTTCTGAAAACAACTTATGGTTCGCCTCCGGGCTACAGACCCTTCGGGGGATTCTCCAAAAGTATATTTCGGAACGAACGTCCCCTATTGCCTCTCCCGGTAGCGCCCAGCTTTCGCGCGCCGCCTGACCCGCCCCGCGAGTGGTCCTATGAACCGCTCCTTGACCTGCCTGTGCGTCGCACGCAGACAGGCGACCTCCCCGTCCCTGATCCTCTGATCGTGTAGGGGGGCCTTGGCGCCTGGTCTGTCACCCCCGCCGTCCCAGCCGCCCACGGTCCACGCG
>Ga0315285_10000825_pt1 | contig 32178 bp, 27 predicted proteins | sample YL17G09_36_MG_FD_203698 | JGI IMG/M metagenome (GOLD analysis project Ga0315285, IMG submission 203698) | Sediment microbial communities from Yellowstone Lake, YNP, Wyoming, USA - YL17G09_36 | ecosystem: Environmental > Aquatic > Freshwater > Lake > Sediment | place: USA: Wyoming | collected...
TCTCTCTCTCTCTCTCTCTCGACGTGAGTCTTTCTCCTTCACAGGAAATCGGCACAGACAACATGTTCATCTTCGGTGCCACCGCGGACCAGGTCCCCGCCCTCCGCGCCGCCCGCCCGAACTTCAAGCCCGACCCGCGCTTCGAGCACGTCGTGGGCATGATCCGCCGCGGCACCTTCGGCTGGGCCGATTTCCTCGAGCCGCTCTGCGACTCGATCACCAACCCGGACTACTACCTCGTCGCCAACGACTTCCCGGGCTACATCGAGGCCCAGGAGAGGGTCGACGCGGCGTACCGCGATGAGGACAGGTGGACCAAGATGTCGATCATGAGCGTGGCCGGTTCCGGGATGTTCTCGAGCGACAGGACGATCAAGGAGTATGCCGAGGACATCTGGAAAGTCAAGGCGTGCAAGGTGCCGCAGGAGTAGGAGGAGAGAAAGAGAGAGAGGGGGGGAGAGAGAGAGAGAGAAGAGGAGGTCGAGAGGTCCGAGGAGGGAAAAAACAACACCAGAGATCCAAAAAACAGTTCTTCTTTATCGCCACTTTCAAACTTCTTTTGTTCGTACAAACGCGACTGATGACACAGAGAGAGAAGATAGGCAGAGAGAAGAGGGCTCTTTTTCTCGTCTTTCCGTTCGCGCGCGCCGGAGAGAGGGAGGGAAAGAGAGACAGCAGAGTTAAAAGAGAGAGAGAGTTTGTGTGAGGTCCCATACTTTTCTTCTTCCAAGCACACATCAAACTATTCACAGCGTCTCCTCTTCTCTTTCACTTCTCTTTTCTCTCTTCTCTTTCTTCATGTACGCCGCGCCTCCTCCCCCGGCCTGGGGGAGCGGCGAGGGCGGGGGAAACGGAGCAAGTTACGCCATGGGACAGCCGCAGTTTGGCGCAGGAGGAGGGGCAAGAGGGCTCCAGGAGGACGATGACGAAGGGATGGTGCTCTCTTCTCAGCTCGCCATCGCGCTCGGCGACGCCGCGGCCGACGCGTCCAGGCTCGCCGCGACGCCGGCCTCCGACGAGCTCGAGGCGCGCAGGCTGACAGCGGCCGTCCAGGCGAGCCTCGCCGCTGCACGGGCGAGCATGCGGGATCTCGAGTTGTTCGCAGAGGAGCAGGATACGTGCGTTTTGAGTTTTTTGATTTTTTTTCAATCGAATGCCTCTCTTTCGCCTCGATGTCGTCGGCGGCGTCGTCGTTGACCTCCTCTCGTTTCCTTCGCTCAACCACTTCACCGCCTCCCAACTCTCAAACAAACGAAATAACAGCCCCGAGCAAGCCGCGGCCGTCGCCTCCAAGCTTCGAGAAGGAAAGGCGCAGTATGAGGCCGCCGTCGCGGCCTTCCGCGCCGCGGCGGCGGCAGCCAAGCGCAACGTCGGCGGCGGTGGTGCCGCCGGCGCCCGCCCTTCGACGTCCACCGCGGAGCCTCCTGCTCCCCCTCCTCCTCCGTCTTCGGAGTACGAGCAGCAGCAGCAGCAGCAGCAGCAGCAGCAGCAGAAAATATACGAGAACGGCGGCAGCTTTGGCCAGCCTCTCGCAGCAGCAGCTTCTCCCCCCCCAGACTTGCCGCTGCCGCCCCCGCCTCTTCTCGAAGCAGCGGCAGCAGCGCCGCCGCCGCCTCTTCTCCCCCCTCCTTCGGACGAGCCTCCGCCTCCTCCCCCTGCTTCTGCGCCCACCGACCCTCTCCTGGACCAGGGCTTCGGAGGCGGCATCGGGGGCGGGTTCGACGCGCCGCCGCAGTTTGGCTACGAGCAGCAGCAGCAGAACGATTTCGGAGGGGAGCAGCAGCAGCAGCGGGCCTCTTTTGGAGGCGAGCAGCACCAGCACCAGCACGAGCAGCAGCAGTTCCCTCAAGAGCAGCAGCAACAGCAGCAGAACTTCTTTGGCGAGGCCCCTCCGCCTCCGCCGCTGCCGCCGCCGCCGCCGCAGCAGCAGCAGCACGACAGGGGCACCTTTGGCGGGGGCTTCTCCCCCGTCTCCACGCCGACCTATCAGCAGCAGCAAGAGCAAGAGCAGCAGCAGCAGCCCTCATTCGGCGTTCCGCCTTCGTTCGACGGCTATTCGATGCCGCCGCCGCAGCATCATCAAGGAGGCGGCGGCGGGTGGCAGCAGCAGCAGCACTCAGAGCTGCACCAGCGGCGCGGCGGCGGCGGCGGCGGCAACGCCTTCTCTCCCCCTTACGACCAGCAGCAGCACCAGCACTCGGCCGTCACGCAGGCCGCGACGGACCTCACCCAGTCCCTGGCGCGCACGCGCGCGCTCGTCGCTCAGGAGGTCGACCACACGGGGGCGGCCCTGGCCGCGCTCGACAGCTCCAACGCGGCGCTCGGCTCGGCCGGCGACGCCTTTGGCGCCGGCGGCGCGGCGCTCGGGGACAGCAGGGGCCTGCTGCGCGAGGCGCGCCGCAGCTCGAGGAGGGACCAGTGGCTCCTCTGGGGTGGGCTGCTGCTCTTCGCGCTTGCCGTCGCGTTCGTCGTGCTCAGGCGCGGGGCCTACTTCACCCCCGACGCGGTGAGGAACCTGGCGCCCGACGCCTGGGCGAAGATCTCTGGCAAGGTCTCGGCTGGCGGCGGCGGCGGCGGCGGCGGAGGTTTGGCCCGCCGCCTGCCCACCCTGGAGGAGATCTCCGCGCGGCTCCCGACCAGGGAGGAGTTCCAGGCGCTGTTCCCGACGCGGGCGGAGGTCGAGGCGGCGCTTCCCGCCGCCGCCGTGGCCGTCGCCGGAGGGGGAGGCGGAGGGGACGGAGGCAGCAGCAGCAGCAGCAGCAGCACCCAGATCAAGCTCCGGGGCTCCCCGGCGGAGTGGGCCTCCGCCGCGGCGTCGCTGGCCCGCCTCGGCGGCGGGGCAGCGGGCGCCCTCGCGGGCCTGTCGCTGCGGGCCGCGGCGGACGTCGGGAGGCTGTTGTGGTCGACCGCGAGGAGGCCGAGGCCGCCGCCGCTGCCGACGGCGAAGCCGCCGAAGCCGAAACTGACGCCGACGACGACCCCGTCGTCGCCGCTGGCGGACGCGGCGGCGGCGCTCGCCTCCGGCTACGAGGAGGACGCCGACGCCTCCGACGCCTCGAGCAAGGATCCTGCGTTCGCGCGCCTGCTCGCGGAAGCAGCCAGAAGGGAAGCGGACGCCCTCGCCGCCAGGGAGGCGCGCGCCGCGGCGGCCGGTGCAGCCAAGCAGGCGAGGAGCGAGCGCGAGGTCGCCGCCCGGGCCCTGTCCGAGTCCAAGCGCCTCTCGCTGGCCGCGGCGGAGGCGACGAAGAGGGAGCTCGTCGAGCGCGAGGCCGCGGAGCGCGCGCTCGCCGCCGAGCAGGCGGCCGAGGCCGCCGCCGCGGCCAGGAGGGCGCGCGCCGAGGAGGCGCAGCGGCGGGCGCGCGAGGCCGAGGAGCTCGCCGAGGTCGAGGCGGCCGCGGCGGCCGAGGCCGAGGAGGCGGCGAGGTTGGAGGCGGAGGAGTCTGCGCGCGAGCAGAGGGAGAAGGAGAAGGAAGAAGCCGAGAGGCGCGCCGCCGAGGCTGCCGCTGCTGCCAGAGCCGCCGAGGTCGAAGCCCTTGCCCGGGCCGAGGCCGCCGCCGAGCAGGAGGCGACCGCCAAGCTGCGGGCGGCGGAGGAGGCCGCGGCGGCGGAGCGCGCCAGGGTCGCGGCGGAGGCGACGGCGGCGGCGGAGCGCGAGGCCGCCCTGGCGAAAGAGGCCTCGGAGCGCGAAGAGAGGCTGCTGAGGGAGAAGGAGGAAGCCTCTCGACTTGCCGAGGCCGCAGCCAGGGCCGCGGAGGCGAAGCAGAGGCAGGACGACGAGGAGAAGGCGGCGCTTGCGAAGAAGGAGAGGGAATCACTCGAGGCCGCCGAAGAGGCCCTCCAGAAGGCGAAAGCAGACGCGAAGGCGAAAGCAGACGCAGAGGCCAAAGCCGCCGCCGAGGCGGCTGCGGCAAAGGCAAAAGCAGACGCGAAGGCGAAAGCAGACGCAGAGGCCAAAGCCGCCGCCGAGGCGGCTGCGGCAAAGGCGAAAGCAGACGCCGAGGCGGCTGCGGCTAAGGCGAAAGCAGACGCAGAGGCCAAAGCCGCCGCCGAGGCCAAGGCGGCTGCGGCGGCAAAAGCAGCAGAGAAGGCGGCAGCGGAGAAAACTGCTGCTGCGGCCGCAGCAGCAGCAGCAGCAGCAGTCGTCCCTCCGACCACCACCCCTCCTCCTGCCGCCGTGAAGGCCCCGCCGCAGCCGACGCCGACGCCCGTTCCGACCGAAGCAGCGGCGACAGCGGCAGCGCCGGCAACAGCGCCCGCAGCGGCAGTGCCGAGCCCGGCTCCTCCGGCGCCGGCGGCGGCAGCGGCAGCAGCAACTCTCGTTCCTCCTCCCGTCGTCGAGGCCCCGAGCAAGGAGACGATCCCCCCTCCTCCCGTCCCCACGGAGCCCCCGGCGACCGTGACTCCTGCAGCGTCTGCTGCTCCAGTCGCGACCCCCGCTGCTGCCGCGGCGCCGGCGCCGGAGCCCGCGAAAGTCGCAGCGACAGTCACCTCCGCCGCCGCGGCAACGGCAACGCCGACACCTCCGGCGACAACTGTCCCTCCCGCGTCTCCCATTGCCACCCCGGCCGCCGCCCCGGCCACGCCAGTGCCGACGGAGACGAAGCCTCGCGCAGCAGCAGCAGCGTCTGGCGTGCCGCTCAACGGCCCGGTCTCTCTGCACAAGAAGCCCGAGGAAGTCGCTGCTCCTGCTCCTGCTGCTCTCGTTCAGCCTCCTCTGGCGGCGGCAACGGGCGAGCCCCCCGCTGCTGCTGTTGCCTCTAATACCACCGCCGCCGCTGCTGCTGCTGCTGCTGCTCCTGCGACGGCACCGACTCCTTTGGCAACAAACGCGACTGAGTCCAAGCGCGAGGAACTGTAAAAAGGGGGAGAAATCTGATTTTGTAAACTCTTCTTGCGTTTCGGTTTTCACGTTGTCAGTTCTTGTTTCTCGATGGGGAAAACCAAATCTCTCTCTCTTTTTCTCTCTTTCTCTCTCTCTCTCTCTCTCTTTCTCTCTCTCTCTCTCTCTCTCTTTCTCTCTCTCTCTCTCTCTCATCCTCCTACAAAATCAGCACCAAGTGCAGCACGATGACGTATGCCACGACGGCCACGCGCGCCGCAGCGGACCTGTCCAGGGCGATGGCGGCGCGGTCCAGCTGGTGGCCCGCGGCAACGACAGCGTTGGCATTGAGCGGCGGCCTGGCGCCCCGCAGCACGCCGGCCAGCGACTCGAAGCCGACGCGGCCGCCCGACAGCACCGCGGCCTCGATGTCGTCGAGGCAGCTGTCGTCCTCGTCCTTCTTGTTAACCAGGGAGGACGAAGGGTGAGCGGGAGGGCCGAGGCTGCTTTCGTGTTCCGTCGTCGAGGGGGGCCTCGCCGCGCCCCTGGCGGTGACGGAGGAGGAGGGAGCGTTTGCCAGAGGAGGAGGGAGCGGCGCTCCGCCGACAGCGGCGCTGAGTGCTACAGCGGCCTCTGCGGCAGCGAGCTGCGATTTCGTCGCGGCAAGCTCGGCGCGCAGGGTTTCGGCCTCGGGAGAGGAGAACGGAGCGGCAGAAGCAGCGGCGGCAGGGACAGCGAGGGCGGCCGCGGCGGCCGCGGCCTCGGCGGCGGCCGCCCTGTCGAGCGCCTCTGCCGCGGTCCTTTCCGCTCGCGCCCTCGCGTCGGTCTCGTTCGCCGCCGTGGCGCGGGCTTCCTCGAGTTGCCGGTTCGAGTCCTCGAACGCCGCCTGCCACTGCGAGATCGCTGCAGAGGCAGCAGCGGTAGCATCAGCATCGCAAGGAGAAGAGGCAGCGGCAGCAGCGGCGGCAGCAGAAGCTTGTTGAAGCTCCGCGCGGAGCCTCTCGGTCTCGCCCCTCGCGGCGTCGGTCTCCGTGGCCGCTGCCTCCGCCATCGCGAGCGCCTCGTCGAGCGACGCCTGCAGCGACGCCAGTTCTTCTGAGGCCCCAGGCGTGGCGACGGCCGAAGCAGCAGCAGCAGCAGCAGCAACAGCTGCTGCTGCTGCCGCCGCTATTTCGGCGGCATGAGCTCGCGCCTCCGCGGCCTCGACCTCGGCGCGCAGGGTTTTTTCCTTTTTCGCGACCGCCGCCGCAGCCGCCCGCTCGGCTCGGTCGGCCCGGGCCCGCTCCGCGGCGACCAAAGCCCTCGCCTCCGCCACACCGGCCTCGAGCTCCCCTGACAGCTGCTGCGCGCTGGCGGCGGCGACGCTGAGTTCACCGGCGCGACTCTCGGCGGCCTCTGTCGCGCGTAGGGAGGCGGCAAGCTGTTCGCGCAGAGACGCGAGCTCTTGCTCGGTTTCCGGAGCGACGGCGGGAGCACCAGCAACGGCAGCGGCGGCGGCAATCCTCCTCTTCTCCTCCTCCGCTTCCTTGATCGTCTGCTCGAGCAGCGCCCGCAGCGACTCGGCCTCCACGGTAGCAACTGTAGCTTCTCTTTTGGCCGCTTCTATCGCGGCCTGGGCGGCCTGAGCGCGTGACGTCGCGGCGGCGACTTCCTCCGCGGCGCCCGCGGCGGCGGCCGCGGCGCCCTCGGCAGCGGCCCTGACGGCCCCCTCGGCCTCCGCGCGAGCCCGGGCCGCGCCCTCCCCGGCCAGCGCGAGCTCGCTTCGGGACGCCTCCAGGGCGGCAGCGAGGCCCGCGAGCTCCTGCCTAGCCGCGGCGGCGTCCTCGGCCGAGGCCTCGGACGCCACCCGCAAGCCCTCGACTTCGCCCCTGAGCTGCTCCGAGTCCGCCGCCGCGGCGGACTTCGCTTCCTCGAGCTCCGCGCGGGCCGCGGCGAGCGCGTCCCTCGCCAGCGACAGCTCGTCGGCGGAGGGGACAGACGCAGCGGCGGCGGATGCAGCGGCATTTGCCGCGTCCGCTTCCTCGGAGGCCCTGGCGGTTTCGGCTCGGGCAGCCTCGAGCTCGCCGGCGAGCCGGGCGGCCTCGGCCTCCGCACTCGCCTTTTCGCGGGAGAGCGTTTCGACCCCTGCGACGGCTTGCGCCGCCCTCGCTGCCTCGGAGGCGGCTGCTGCCTCGGCGGTGGAGGCCCTCTCTGATGCCGCCGCCAAATCCCTCCTCGCCGCGTCGCGTTCCGCTCCGGCCTCAAGAGCCAGGACCTCCAACTGCGCGTTGGCGGCCTCGAGTTCCTCGACGACGTTCGAGCCGCCGCTGTTCCCGTTGCTGCTGCCTGCCGCTGCCGCGGCTGCTTCCTTGGCCGCCGCCGCCTCCCCCTCGAGCTCGGCGATGCGCGCCGCGGCGCTCGACTCGGCGCGCGCGAGGCGCGAGCGGAGTTCCGACGCCTCCGCAGCCGCGCTCGCCGCGGCGGCCATGGCTTCGGCGACCGCGGCGGAGGCCGAGCCGGTGCGCGACTGCGGCGGGGAGGGCACCTGCAGAGCCCTCGCCGGAGGCCTCGAGGGAAGAGGCGCGAGCGGAGAAGGGGCGAACGTGTTCGACGCTGCCGCGGCGATCCCGGCGGAGGACACCCGCGGCCCGCGCGGCGGGGGCGAAGGGTGCTGCGCGTCAGGGGAAGCAGCAGCAGCAGCGATCCCCATCGCGGCGATTCCAAAGCCCCCGCCGCAACCTGCACCTCCCCCCGCAGAAGAGGAGGAAGAAAGGCGGCGAGAAGAAGGGCCGCCGACGTTCTCGGCGGCCGAGGACGACGCCGGCCCTCCTCTTGCCATCGGGTCAGGAGAGAACGCGGCAGAGCCCGTCGGGGACGCGCCGCCGGCAACCGAGGAACCTGCTGCTCGGCGGGCCGCGAGCGCGGCCTGCTTCTTTCGCTTGAACTCTTCCAGCTGTTGTTGTTGGAGTGGGGTGTATTTGTTTGGTTTTGGCGGGGTGTTGTTGTTGCTGAGCGTGAGGACGGAGCGGGAGGAGGAGAGGGGCGGAGGTCGAGGGGGAAAATCCAAAAAGGCATCTTTTCCGTTTCGAAAAAAACGGTGTTCAATCAATCCGACTTTCCAGTTGGCCTCTTTCGAGGTCTGCTCTCCGCCAAGGCGATGGGTCCGTATCTCTCCGTGAGCGTGCGATCCCAGTGTAGATGGAGGGAAAAAGAAGACGGAGGAAGCAGGAGAGCGAAAAAGGGAAACGAACCAGGTGAGGCGCGCCATCGGTTTTTTTCGTTTCCATCAATCGAGCTCCAACGGGCGTCGTCGTCGTTTTTCTCACCAGCGCTTTTCTCCCTTTCTCTCTATCTCTCTCTATCTATCTCTCTCGCTATCTTACCTTGCGCCGTCCGGCCTCGGCAGCGGCCGAGCGGCTGTCCATTGCACGAGTGCGAACGAATTACGAAAAGAAGCGAAAGTCGAGAAGGAGAGAGAAATAAAAAAAGATGAATCACTCTTCGAGCCGAACGATGATTTTTGGAGAGAGAGCGACTTTCTTTTCTTACTTTTCCCTCTTCGTCACTTCCGTTTCCATCTTCCTCTCGCTCGCCTGTTCCAAAAAAATGACCTCGCGACGACGCCTTCCCCCCCTCGACGATGACGAAGACGACAGCTCCAACCTCTGCCTCTACGAGCTCCTTGGCCTCTCCAGGAGCTCCACCCCGCTCGAGGTCAAAGCCGCGTTCCGGGTCGCGGCGCGGAGGCTGCACCCCGACCGGCTCCAAGGAGGCTCCTCGTCTGAAAAGAGAGGAAAAACCGCCGCGGCCGCCGGCGGCGGCGAAACCCCCTCCTCCTCTTCCCCCTCCGGCGCCGCCTTCGCCGCGGCGAGGGAGGCCTTCCTCGTCCTGAGCGACCCGGTGCGGAGGGCGGCGTACGACTCCCTAGGGACAGGAGGTGGCGGCGGGGGCTGGTATCGCTCCCGCGGCGGCGGCCGCGGCGGCGGAGGCGGCGGCGGAGAACGGGGGGCGTTTTGGCCTGCCGAAGCGTTTGCGGCGGCGGCGATGAAGGATCCAAAGGCGAGCGCGTTCCCGTCCCCGAGCTCCCCCGCCTCCGCGTCCGCCGCCGCCGCCGCCGCCGTCGACGCCGCTTCCGCTGCCGCGCGTAAAAGAGCTCCTAACGAGGCCTCCGCGGCGCTGCTCGCCGGGCTCGGCCACCTCCGCGGCGTCGGCGTCGACCCTCGCTGCCAGCTCGTCCTCACCTGCGGGCTCTGCTCTCGGCCGGCGGGCGTCTCGTGCTCTGTCTGCCTGCTGCCGCTGTGCGCGCTCTGCTGCAGGAGGAGGCACGCGAGGGCCCCTGGGGACTCTGTCGGGGGGCGCCCCGCCGGCGACGCCGGAAGCAGCGGAAGCGAGAGAGGCTCTTCTTCCTCCTCCTCAAACTCTTCGTCGTCGTCTCTGGCCTTCCGGCCGCACTGGCCGCTCGTCGACGCCCCTGGATCGATGTCGCGCAGGCTGGCCGCGAGGGAGCTCGAGACCAAGAGGCTCGCGGACGCGGCCCTGGCGGACAGCGTTGCGCCGCATGCCAGGGGCATGCAGGAGCTCGAGGACGTCAGAGGGCTGCGGGAGAGGTACCTCGGCGGCGACGGAGGAAGGGCGGAAGGAAAAGGAAGAGGAGGAGGAGCAGCCGCGGCTGCTGCCAGCGCCTTCGAAGACGGCGGCGGCGACGCGGGCGGCAGAGGGCGCTCCTCCTCCAGGACCACGTACGAACCCTTCCTCTCGAGGTTCTACGCCTGGGACCAGACGCACGGGCACGTCGTCGTCGCCGTGAGGCTCCCGACGGGGGACGCTGACCGCGGGCTGCGGGTGGAAGTGGCCGAGACTGCTGCGAGCGGCGACGACGACGAGAGGGTTTTCGCTTCTTCTTCTTCTTCTTCTTCTTCTTCTTCTTCTTCTTCTCGCCCGACGCACCGCCTCCTCGTCGCAGCAGACGGCGCTCCCCCCGTGATCGACAGGGTGTTCGCGAGAGCCGTCGCCCGAGGAGGCTCCTCCTCCTCCTCCTCGTCTGCTCCTCCCGCCCTCGTCCGGCGCTCGGCGGACAAGAGGGCGCTGCTGCTGACGGTGGCGAAGGCGGTCCCCGGGGAGCTGTGGCCGTGCCTCTTCCTCGGTGACTCTATGAGGGCCAGGTGCGTGGACCCTCCCTACGCCGTCAGGGAGGGGAGCGGAAGCGGAAGCGGACGCAGCAGGAGAAGCGAGAACGCCGACGACGACGCCAACGATGAAAACAGCACTCCTTCCGCCGCCGACGACGGCGCCATCGTCGAGGTCGAGCTCTGCCCGCGGCTGCTCCCTCTCCCCGCTTGGGTCGAGAAGCGGCACATAAGTGTTAAGACGACGGCGGAGAAGCTCTCCGTGCACGTGGAAGCACTTTTTGAGCTCGAGAGATACTTTTGGTGAGTTTTATTTTTGAGTTTGTTGACTCGTTTGGAAAATCATAGCAAATCTTTAAACCTGATTCTTTTATCTAACCCTGTGTATGTTGTTAGATACGAAACATTACAACTCAAACACACATCAGGGACTCGACCGGGCGCGCCGTCCTCCCCAGCGAGACGACATGGTGCCTCGAGAAGAAAACAGAAGAGAAGAAATCAACGGAAGAGAGCGAGGGAAGAGGCAAGAAGGGACCGGAGGAGGAGGAGGCAAAGGGAAGCGGCGACGCGAAAATGCGTCCGCCGCCCCCGCCGCCTCAGACGAAGACAACGACCTCCTCCACTCTTCTGACCATCACGCTCGTCCGACCCTCCTCCTCCCCATCCAACGACAACCGCATGTCCCCGAGGCCCGACAGCAGGCCCCCAGGGAGGAGGTTCTTCGCCTGCGACGACGACTTTTACGGCCTCGAAGACTCGGTCGCCGCGGGGGTGCTTGCTGCTCTTTCGTCGGCGCTCGACGGCGACGGAAGCTCCTCTCCTTCTCCTCCTTCTCCTTCTTCTTCCTCTGCTGCTCAAGTCGGCGCTGCCGTCCGCGCCCCGCCGTGGCGCCACGCCGCGGCGGCTGCGGACGAGGGCCGGCCCAGGAGGGTGCGGGAGGCGGCGTGCCTGCCCCCGGGGGCGCGGAGGCAGCTCGAGGCGATCCTTGAGGAGGAAGAGGAAGAAGAAGAGGGAGACGAAGAGGGAGACGAAGGTAGAGGGAGCAGCGACGACAGCGACGACAGCGACGACGGGTTTTGATGCCTTTGTTTTCGTGAGAGAGAAGCGTGCCCCTTTCACGTCCAAAGAGATACGCCCGCATCAAGCACGAAAGAAGGAGAGCGCCGAGGGCGGGGGGATGAGGGGGAGCAGTCGTCGTATTTGTTTACAGTGCAAGTTCTTCTCTCTCTTTCTTCCTCCCGACTCTACTTCTTCCTCTTCTTCGCCGCCTTCTTCTTCGCCGCCGCCGCTGCAGCCCCTTCCTCGTCCCCATATTCGTCCTCCTCCTGTCCCGGCGGCGCCGGAGGTAATCCACAGGGCAGCAGCATGCCCGCCAGCAGCCCGGCGCGCACGCGAGCAGGGTGCTCATTTGTCGCGACGGCGAGGTAGTTTGTGAGATGCGCGTGCCCCGCGAAGGCTGCGGCCGTGTCGCGGTGCATGTTGACGGCCCACTCGAAGCGGGAGGTGTCGGCGTGGCCCGTGCCGACGTGCTTGGACTGAGCGGGGGAGATTTTTGTTTTTTGTTTTTGAGAGCGAAGAGGAGCGAGAGGGAGAGAAGGTTGAGAAGAGAGATCGGCCACAGCAGTCTCATCAAAACAATTGTTATGTTTTGCGACGCTGCGGAGCTTTTTCCTACGTTTGCTCTTCGCGTTCGCTGGCCCGCGACAAGAGACGGATATAGTCAGACCTTCTCTGCGCTTGGAGCGAGCGGAAAAGCGTCGGCAAGTGTAGAAAACGGGGAGCTCGATCTGAGTTGTCGGCGATTGACTGCTCCTCCGTTTCGTTCGCATCAATCATCTCTCCTTCTCCCTCTCTCCCTTTGCTGCAGTACCTGCAAATGCTCCAGCTGCGCATGGATATTGAGCCTATCGTCAGCGGACGCCATGACGTGAAGCGAGAGAGAACGATAAAGAGAGATAAAACAACGAGGAAGAATCGCGGTGGGTTGAATGTCGCCGCTGCCACCTTTTTCTTTGAGGAAGTTTTGAAGAGAAAGTGATTCCTCTCGACCTCCTCTTTTCTTTTTCTCTCGTTCACTTCCCCGCAGATCCCCATGAACACGACGGCGGTCCAAGGGGCAGCGGCATCGCATCAGCACCTCTCCTTTCTCATTGGAAAGAGAAGAGCGAATTTACAACACACTCTCCCCCTCTCTGCTCTCTCTCTCTCTCTTTGCGACACTTTCTCTCTCTGTTCCCCTTCCTTCTTTTCCTTTCCTCTCCCCACCCCCCCACCAAAAAAACCCTGATTTCCCTAATTTCTTTTCCTCAACTCTTGTTGCCGTACTCGTCCTCGTACTCCCACTCGCTGTCCCCGTCCCCGAGCAGGCTCGGCTGCTTCAGGCTCGATCGCAGCCGGTTCCACGCCTTGGACCGCGGGTCCACCCGGCGAGGGGCCAGGATCAGCAGCGGCGTCGGGAGGTAGACGTAGTGCGTGTTGACCAGCCCGACGGTCACCCCCGAGTACCCCGCGAACGCCGCGTGCACGGCGTTGTGGGCCAGCACCTTGCAGAGCACGCGGTCGGCCGAGTTGGCGGCCACGGAGCGAATGGTGTAGCTCGGGTCGATCAGCTTGACGTCCGCCTCGGGGATGCCTTTCTTCAGCTCGCTCTTCAGCCAGGGCCCGACGTCGGCAAGGATCGGGTTTCCAGACGCGTCGCGCTCGACGTTGACTGCTCCTCCTCCGGCAGTGGCCGCGCCGCTGAGAAGGTCCTGCCCGGCGCCCTCGGCGACGCAGACGACGGCGTGGCCCTTTCTCTCGATGAGCTTGGTGAGGTGGGCGATGAGGCCGCCTGTTTTTTTTTTTTGGAGAGAAAGTGGTTTTTGAAAAAAGTGAGTTTTTTTTCCCTGTAAAAAAAACTCAACCCGAAAACGAAAGAGAAGAAAAAGTCAACAACGCACCCCTCCCCCCCAGCGAGAAGGGCACCTCCGGGATCAGGCACACGTCCACGACGCCCGAAGACAGCGACGCCTGCGTCGCGATAAAGCCCGACTGCCTGCCCATCAGCTTGACGATCGCCAGACCGCGGAACGCGCTCGAGGCCTCCACCTTCGCTGCGAGCAGGGCACGCTGCGCCTCCTCGACCGCGGTGTCGAAGCCGAAGCAGCGGTCGATGAGCAGGATGTCGTTGTCGATCGACTTGGGGACGCCGATGACGGCGCAAGTGACCCTCTTCTTGACGCACTCTGTTGCGTTTTTGAGATGGATTGGCGGGGGGAGGGGGAGGGAGAGAAGAGGAAGAGGAAGAAAGAGTGAGTTTTTCAACCTCGGGACCCCGACGTTTCGACAGATAAAACCAGTCAAAACAAAACGTGCCGTCGTGAATCGCCGCAGCAGCCGCATTCCCGCCGTTCCCCCCGACGACAAACACCATGTCGATAGCCTGCCTCGAGATGGCCTGAACGATCTTGGCGATGTCCGCGCCTCCCCGAGAGGTCCCCAGAATCGTCCCGCCCTGGAGCTGGATACCCTCGACGGCGGCCGGGGTCAGCTTCACGGACTTGCGGGTCTTGTCGTAAAACCCTTTCAGGCCGTAGCGTACCCCGACGATGTTCTTGACGCCGTAGCCTCCGGCGAGCTTCTGCGTGAGGGACTGGATGACGTCATTGAGGCCCGGGCAGAGGCCGCCGCAGGTGACGATTGCCGCCTGGTGATTTGAAATGAAGGGCAGGAAAATGTGAGGGTATCTTTTCTTCTCTTTCTTTCTCTCTCCCCCTCTCTCTCTCTCAAAAACCAAAACTCATCATCAAAAACGCCCACTCACCGTCACTTTGCGCCCGTCAAAGAAGACCGTCTCTCGCGCCCCGGCGCGGATCGCCCAGGGAGGCAGGGGGATGCAGACTGCGTCGTGCCCGGACTCGAAGAGGCCGTCCCCTCCGATCTCGCCCCTCGTCGCCGCCGCCGGCGCCGAAGACGACGAACCCTTCTTCGCCTTCTTCTTCTGCTGCTCCTCGACCAGGCTGCTGCTCGAGCTCGGCGCGGCGTAAAATCCCTGGCACGACGCGTTCGCCGAAGACGAGCTCGCGTACCGGATCGACGACAGCGCGATGCGGTCGTCGTCGGACGCGAAGCCCCCGCCGTAATAGTTCGTCATGACGAACGGCGACGGCCGCGGCTGCAGCGCGGCGCGGATGGTCGGGCACTCGACGACGTCGTCGTCGCCGTCCTCCGCGTCCGAGTCGTCGCCGCCTCCCGGGGGGGTGATGGCGAAGGTGGTGAGGGTGGCGCGCGGGGGAGAGAGGGGGAGGGGGCGGCCGCGGCCGCGGCGGCGGAGGCCGGAGCAAGGAGGGAGGGCAGCAGCAGCAGCAGTCGCCGCGGCCGTCGAGGTCGAAGGAGGACGAGGGCGGACGAGGCCCGTCGTCGTCATCATCGAGGCCGCCATCGTTTGGTTCTTCTCTGCCCTTTTCGTCGCTTCCTTCCTCGCGGAGGAGCGAACGGAGACTCAAGGCCTCCTGCTGTCAGAAGAGGGAAACGCTGCTTGATCGCGCGCGAGAGAAAACGGCGAGCGGGGAGAGCCCTGGAAGAAGAAATGAGAGCTGTTTCAATGCCTCTCTCTCCTTTCGATCGAAATGAGAGAGAGGAAAAACATTCCTCTTTTTCCTCGCGTCTTCTTTCCTTCTTCTTTACAAATCCTCTCTTCTCCCCCACTCTCACACGCTCTCTCCCCCCTTCAATCAACCACCCTTCTCGAACTGGTCGTAAGGGATCAGCAGGTCCCCGTGCTGGAACCGAAAAACCAGCGACGGCTCCCTCTCGAACGCGCCGAGCTCGAACCTCGAGGGTCCCAGCACGCGCCTCGCCTCGGCGATCGCCGAGGCGACGCCCTCGACGTCGAGCAGGGAAGGGTGCTCCGAGACGGCGGCGTCGACGTCGAGGTTGGGGAGGAGCTCCGCCAAAGCGGCGCGGGCCTCGGCGAGGGCGGCGAGGCCCCCTGATCCCTCGTCTTCGCCGCCCCGGCTTTCTCTTCCCTTTCCTCCGCTCCATCCCCTTCCTCCGGCGAGGGCGAGCTGCGGCGACCTCGAAACCATCCTCCCGATGTCAGCCCCGGGGAACGTCTCCCTGAGGCCCACGAGCGTCGCGGCGACGGCGGCAGGGTCCTCGAGCATCTTAGAGAGCACGCTCATGCTCGTCGCCGCGAGGCGAGGGGCCAGGCCGGGGAGCAGCCTCGCCAGCTGCGCGAGCCGCTCGTCGATCTCCTCCTCGGAGAGGGCGGGGCCGTCGCTGTCGCTGGTGTCGCTGCCGCTGGTGCCGCCTCCTCCGCCGCCGAACCTGGCCGCGAGCGCGTGCCTGATGAGCCTGCGGCGGAGGTCGTCGCCCCACAGCGCTGCGCTGCGCTCGGGCAGCTGGAAGCCCAGCTCCCAGGGGGCCCTGGCCTCCGCGGAGGAGCTGCTCGAAGACGAGGAGGAGGAGGAGGAGGTCAAAAGGGAGGGAGCGGCGTCCTGGAGCGTGGCCTTGCGCTTGCCCGCGGCGTCGACGTAGCGGTACTGGGAAGAGGAGGGCGAGGGGGGTTTGGAGGTTGAAGCGGCGGAGGTGGACGTCGATCGACCGACGTCGCTGGCGTTGCAGCTCGGATGTTGCCGCGTCCTTGTCCTTGTCGTCGTCGCTGTTGTTCCGACCCCGGTGGTACGCGGGAGCGCGTGCGTCCTCATAGTTGTGTGACTACGAAGAGCGCCGCGAGAGGTGCTGGAGAGTGCGCTGCTGCGTGGCGCAGAACGAGGCAGACTAGAAAGAGAGTGAGTTTTTTCTCCTTTTCACAAATCTCCCCCCCGCGCTCGACTTTTCCCTCCGCCAGCAGCAACCTCTCGCACCGACAACCATGGCCATGCTCGCCGGGACCGACTTCTCCACGTCGCAGTTTGGCGGCGGTGGCTTCCTCCCCTCGTGCGTGATAGAGAGATAAAGAGAGAGAGAGGGAAAGAATGAGCCCGTGGCGAAGGGAGGAAAAGGGAGAAGAGCAATTGCGAATCGCGACGGGCAAAGCGTGACCGACGCCTCTCCCTCGCGCTTTCTCTCTCTCTCTCTCCCGCTCCACGCGCTCTACCGCCATTAGCTCCCTCCCTTTTCGCTTCGCGCACGAATTACGCCGCGTGTACCCGAAAGCCGCGGAGAACCAGACCCGAGAGGAGACGGAACGGAGCGAAAATGACGCTCGCATTTGTCGTTGTCGTCGTCGTCGTCGATGAACCAATGACGGACGAAATCGACTTCAGCTTTCTCCTGACGTTTTTCTCTTTCTCTCTCTCTCTCCCCTCCCTTCAACGCAATTCAACCACTCATCACAGGCCGGCCAACGCCGGTGGACAGACCACTCCAGGAGAAAAGGTGAGAAAGCAAGCGCTGCAGCAGCGATACAAAGCGTGGAGAGAGGTGGAGAGAGGAGCCGTTTCTCTCGTCGCCGGCGAATTGCCCGTCCGCTTTGCTCACCTCCTTCCCCTCCCTCCCCCTCCTTCCACTCCACCCCACAATCATTCCAGATCCGCGACTCCCAGGCGCAGACCTTGCGCTCCCTGACCGTCAAGCAACTGCACGACGTGAGTTGGTCCTTGGAGAAGGAGCGAGACGAGAAGAGAGAGAGAGAAAGAGAGAAAACGAAAAGCCGTTTTTCGCGTCCGTTCGAAAAAAAAAACGTCGTTTTCAATCGCTCATCTTCCCTTCCTTGTTCGAACTCGCCCTCCCTCTTCTGCCACCTCTTCTCTCATTCTCTCCCTCTCTCCCTCTTGCTCACGAAAACAGGCCATCTCCGCGGATCCGACCGGAGACGGCGACCTCGACATCGACGGCGCGCCCGTCAACAACGTGCGTTTTGTTGTTTTTTGATTTCTATCATTTTTCCGATCGACGCACTTCGACCTTCTCTCTCTCATATCTCTCTCTCACCCTCGACCTTCTCCCTCTCTCAAAACTTGACCCCCCCCCACCTCAGCTGACCCTCGTCGGCAAGATCCTCGACGCCTCCGAGCACGCGTCCTCCACCGTCCTTCGCGTCGACGACGGCACCGGCATCGTCTCGATCAAGTACTGGGGCGACAACGACGACGAGGGCGGCGCGGCCGGCGACGACGGCGCCGCCGCGCGCCGTGCCGCCTGGCAACCCGGAGCCTACATCCGCGTCCACGGCAACCTGCGCGCGTTCGACGGCGCGCGCTCGCTCGTGGCCTTCAACGTCAGGCCCGTCGCGGACCACAACGAGATCACGTACCACTTGGCGCAGTGCATGCTGCAGCATGCGCACCTGTCGCGGGCCTCCAGCGGAGGAGCGACGGCGATCGCCGCGAATGCCGCCGGCGGTGCTGCCGCTGCGCCCGCCGCCGCTGCCAAGGCTGAGAACGCCGCCGGCGGGGACCCGAATGCGGTCGGGGCCGACGGCCTGACGGGCGCGCAGCGGGAGGCCAAGGCGCAGGTCGCTGCTCTCGGGGGAGGCCCCCAGGGCGCCGCGGTCGACGACATCGTCGCTGCGCTCTCGGGCCGCGTGTCCGAGGCGCTCGTGCGTGACGCCGTGGGCTTCCTGCTCGAGGAGGGGCACCTCTACTCGACGGTGGACGAGAACCACGTCAAGGTGGCTTGATGTTTTGATTACTTTGATGTTTTGAGCTCGTCGAGGTGGGGAGAGAGAAAAGAGAGTAACAGAGAGGAGAAAACAAACGCCTTGTCTCTGTTTTTTGTTTTCCATCTTTTTTTCTTCCTGTTTTTAGGCGCTCGCAAATGGCCTTTTTCATTTCTCCTCAAAGCCGCGTGCACGTGTAGAAACGAACGAAAGTGGCGAATGCCAAATGGAAAAGAGAGAGGAAGTTGTTCTCGAATCATTTTTTTGTTTCTTCTTTACAAAAGCCGTGGCAGTTTTTTCTCGCTCTTCTCCTAGAACAAATCAAACTCAAGAAGAAACAGCACGTTTTCATGAGTTAAAGGATGAAAGACTTCCGCCTCCTCCCCGTGTACCTCGAGTCCGCGGGGACGTTCCCGTACCCCTTTTCCCTCATCTGCTGCTTCTTCCTGAGCACCCAGGACTTGCCTCCCTTCGCGTCCGGGTGGCGAGCGGAAAGGGAATGCTGGAAGCTGCCCTTTTTGTTCCGCCGCTTGTTCGACCGGCCCTGCACTCGCACGCCGTCGCCGTTTCCGTCTCCCTCGTCGTCGTCGTCGTCGTCGCTGCCCATCCCGTCCTTGGCCGCGGGAAGGGCCCCTCCGCCGCCTACCATCAGCACCAAGAAATGCTTCTTGGCGCGCGTCGAGTTGGGGAAGTCGACCACGATGCCCCCGCCAAAGCCCGCCCGCATCGCTGCCGAGACCATCATCGACGCCTGCTCCGGGTTCGAGGGGTACACCTGCAGCGCCGCCCTCGCGCCCCTCCTCAGACAGGAGTACAGCGTCTCGAAGAAGCGGCGGAGGCGGCGCCGGGGGTCGGCCCGGGCCGTGTCGGCGTTGCAGAGCCACTGGACGGCAGAAATGGAGACGGCGCCGTCGAAGAGGCCCGGGGCGGTCGAGGCCGAGAGCGCTGTCGGGGCGCTGGCGCCGCTTTGCTGGAGGTTTCCGTCCTCGTCCATCGTCGTTCCGCCGCAGCTGACGTTTCCCTCCCGGAAGCCCCTGCGGGGCCCGCCGACCACGGCGCTGGACCGCAGGGGAAGGCCGTGGCCCAGGTCCCCCAGGAGCAAGTCGCCCCCGGATCCCTCCTCGCCGTCTCCCGTCACGCCGGTCACGCCGCGCTCGACCGCGACGCCGAGCATCGCAGCCGAGATGTCCATCCCGACCCACTCGTTGCCCGACTCCGTGATGGCGTCCCCGGAGAGGCCGCTGCCGCAGCCGAGGTCGAGCAGGAGGCGGCGCCGGCCGTCCTGCGGGAGGTTGAGGAGCTCGAGGGCGCGTGCGGTGAGGGAGGCCTGTTTTTTTTTTTTTAAGAGGAAGTCGAGGTTGGAAGAAAGAGCAAGCCGTCGTCGCCGCCGTCGAAATGCTCCTTTCCTTTTTCTTTCCCTTCCTTGTCTTCTCTTACCTGGATCTCGATCATCCGCGAGTTGGTGGTGTACTTGCGGGCCTCTTCATCGTTGTAGAAGATCTCGGGCGGAGCCGTGAGCTCGGGGCGGTCGCCGCGTCCCATTGGCGCAAAGGGAATCGATCTGGCGGCTTTAGTGAAGAGTCGAGTTCTGATTTTTTCCCTCTGTTTTTCCCTTCAAGTTTCTCGCCTCTCAAAGTCCACTGTTTCTTCCGTCTTTCTTTCAAGCGAATCCATCGAGAGAGCTCTCTTTCTCTCTCGCTCTCTCTCAGCTGCACCGTCATCTCTCCCTTCGAGAGGAAAGACTCGAGCGCCCCCCACTCGGAGCAGCGCCGACCTCGAGCGAAAGAGTGAGTGTGTGAACACAAACACTGCCTTCCCCTCTTTCGCCAAAGACTCGCAAGCGCCAGCGTCGTTGCCGTTTTTTTCTCCTTCGTTGAGGGTCAACATCTCGCCGCCCCCCCTCGCTCGAAGCCTTCCCGAGCTCTCTATTCTCTCTCTCTCTCCACCACGGCTGCCTAGAAGAAGTCGCCTTATCCGCATCCCTTCTATCGAAACGACAAGCTGACTTTTTCTTCTGTGCGGAAACTCCCTTCAAAACGACCCTTTCGAACAGGCATTCGTTTCGTCGAAATCTCTCTTCTGGCCTTGCGCGCCCGGCTCCCGGTTGAGACGACGACGCCAGGCAGGAAAAAAAGAGTCGCCTTCTTCTCTTCGTTCTCTCTGCCACTTCTGAAATGTTCAAGCGGATCTTCGGACAGGGGTCTAACGGCGGGGGTCCCGGCGGCGGCGCCGGAGGGGGCAACTCGACCACGAGGACGGTCGACGCGATCCAAAAGCTCGGCGAGGTGAGTTCATTGGGGGGAGGGATGAGATGGATGCAGTTGTCGTCTCTTTTAGCGCAGCCAAATAGAGCTCTTTTGCTTTGATTTTCGGTGTCGCTTTTGCGCCATACGGGAGGCGTGATGCACGCTCGAGACTGGAGCGTGCCTGCCTTGAGGCGAGAGGCGTCACAAAATGGGAGGAGCGTGGAGTTCTTTCTTTTTCTTTTCCTCACCTTCTCGATCTCGACCTCAACCCCCCCCCCCCCCCAAAAAAAAAATCTCAACACAGACCGAGGAGCTCCTCATCAAGCGGCGGGCTCTCCTCGAAAAGAAGATCGAGGCCGAGCAGGGGAAAGCTCGGGAGCAGGCAGCGCTCAAGAACAAGCGAGGTAAGTCATATTTATGAGTCAGAGGGAGAGAGGGCAGGAGAAGAAGGGAAGATAATCATCATCACTCTGGCGTTCTTGCTCACCACCTTACCACCACCGCTTCTTTTCTTCCTTTCCTTTTCCACTATCAAAAACCCACCTCCACCTGCCAACAGCCGCCCTCATGGCGCTCAAGAAGAAGAAGATGTACGAGACCCAGCTCGAGCAGGTCGAGAACAACATCCTCCGCGTCAACGAGCAGCAGATGATGCTGGAGAACCAGCGCACGACCGTCGAGACCGTCTCGGCGCTGCGCAACGCGGCGCAGGCCTCCAAGGCCACGATGAGCGAGATGAAGATCACCGACGTCGACACGGTGCTCGACGAGATCAGCGAGCAGACGGACCAGATGCAACAGATCCAGGACGCGATGGCGCAGCCGATCGGGGCCGCGGCGGACCTGGACGAGGACGAGCTGCTCGGCGAGCTCGAGGAGCTCGAGTCGCAGCAGCTCGACGCGCAGCTGCTTGCGCCGGCGGCGCCGAGCGGCAAGGTCGCCGCGGCCGCGGCGGCGGCGCCCGCGGCGGCAGCTCGCGCGCAGGCCGAGCCGGCGATGCCCTCGGTGCCGACGACGAGGCCGGCGGCGGCGGCGAAGGGCAAGACGGCGGAGGAACTGGAGCTGGAGGCGCTCGAGGCGGAGATGGCTCAATAAAGAAGAAGAGAGAAGGGAAAGAAGTTTTGCCTTTTTTCTCTTCCTAAAACCTTTTTTCTTTGCGTTTGTTCTCGAACGATTTGTTTTCACGGGGTTGTCGCCATTTTTTCCGTGTATCTCTAACCTAGGCAGAGAGAGAAAGAGGCAGATAGTTGTTAGAGAGCATTTAAGCTGCTGTCGCCGTTTTTTTGTCTTTCTTATTTTTTTCTTCTCGAGAAAAAAAAAACTCCATTCCCTCCCTCAGAGTCACTTTACAAAGCAAGTCATTTTACGAAGCAAACCCGCTTCCGCGGCCTCTGCACGGGCGTCGCCACTCCGCTCGCCTCTCGCTCTTCCGCTTCTGCTTCACTCTTCTCCCTCGCCGCGAGCTCCACCGCGGCGAGCACCACCTCCTCGGGCCTGCGGAGGTAGAGGCTCCAGTCCTCCTCGCGGATGACGTCGAGCTCATCTTCGTCCTCCTCTCGTTGTTGTTCTTTGTCGTCGGTAGAGCCAACAACCGGAGCTGCTGCTTTCGCGGCAGCAGAGGCAGAGGCAGCAGCGAGAGCAGCATCGTCGTCGTTGTCAAGTACCGTGTTCGCCCGCAGCCGCAGCCGCAGCCGCTCCTCCTCCTCTTCCCGCCTCCCCCTCCTCTCCTCCGCCGCCACCTCCGCCGCGGCCTCCCTCGCCGCGGCCAGCAGCGCCCTCGAGTGACCCTCCACGTCCCTCGCTCGGAGCTTCCTCAGCCAGGGGAGGCGAGCGGCCGCGAGTCGGCACAGACCCTGCCGGAGCGCCGCCTCGCTGCGGCTCACGCCGGCCGCGGACGCGACGCGGAAGGCCGCGGCGACGAGCGCGTCGCCGCCCAGGCAGATCCCGCGCCCCGCCGCGGCCAGGGAGCTCGCCCCCGCTGCGAGCGTGGGGCCGTGCGCCGGGGTCCTGACGGGACAGGCCCCTGCCTCGACCCACCGGACGAGCGTCACCGCGTCCTCGAGGGCCTGCGAAGAGAGCGAAGGAGAAGAAAAGGAAGAGCGCGAAGAAGAAGGAGGAGGAGGAGGAGGAGAGGGAGGAGGAGGAGGAGAAAAGCCCGACGCCGAAGAAGTCAAAGCCGCCGCTCCGTTACTACTCCCCGCTCTCACCAGGCCCGGGAGCTCCCTCCTTAGGAAAGCCTCGGCCCCGACGGGCGCCGCGGCCCCCTCGGAGGCCCTGGCCGCCTCGGCCACGGCCGCCGCGGCGCGCGTCAGGCGCGGGGCGCCGACCGCGAGCGCCGCGGCGACGTCGGCAGGGTAGAGGGCCGCGCGCTCCCTCCTCGCCGCGAGGAGCAGACAGGCCCCTCCCAGGAGCGCGTGCGGCAGCGAAGGAGGATGCGATGGGGTGGTCATGATGGCAGTGGAAGCCTGCGCTTTCGACGACGACGATGAAGCCGAAGAAAGCACCGCCCGGAGCATCGCCTTGGCTGACTCCGCCACGGCCCTTGGCGCCGAGACCTTCCCGCAGAGCTCCGCGAGCTTGGCGAAGGCCGCGGCGTGTTTCGGGCGGGTGCCGAGGGCATAGCGCGTGGTGTTTCCCCTGTAGTGCGCTCCTGTCGCGGGTCGGGACGACGAGGCTTTTTGAAGAGAGAGCTCAGATAGGAGGAGACGTTTTTTTTTGAGTGTTTTGCAAAGCGTGACGCGAGCGCGAGAGAGAGGAAGAACGAAAAAATAAGTCGAAGAAAATAAACGACGAAGATCTGCGCTCGCTTTACCTGCCGCCGTGCCGTCGTCCGAGACCCAATTGCCCGTTGCTGCGTTGTGTCTGGTACTTCCCGCGATCGCTCCGAGTGAATCGAACTGGGAAAAGCCACCGCTGTAAGCGGAAGAGCTCGATCTCCAGTTCCCGCCGGCATTGACGCTGATTGCATCGGCATCAAAGACAAAGCCGCAGCTCGAGCAGCAGCAGCAGCAGGAGGGGTTTTCAGCCAAGCCGAGCTCAAGGGATCTGCCGTCATCGAGGGAGGAGTTTGTTCGGCGGCATTTGGGGCATATGAATGGGGAGGACAAGGAGGGGAACGGAGGAGGGAGACGAGTCGGCATTTTTTGAAGGAGAAAAAAAACGAGACACTGAAGGCGGGAGAGACTCTTTAGAGTCTCTTTCTCTCGCACCTCGACCTCGACAAAGAGAAAATGAGAAAAAGAAAAAGACAAACGCTCAGACCTGGTTTCGACTCCCCAAGTGCGACGAGAGCAAAATGGCTCCCGCTCGAGGAGGCAGCGCTCGCGCTCTCCTTTGCGGGGAGGGAGGGAGGGAAAGAGAGAGAGAGAGAGTAGACAAGGAAGAGCGAAGACCAGCAGCAGGCAGCAGCAGTAGTTCCCTTCCTACCCCTCCTCTCTCACTTCAACCTCCTCAGACTCTCTCAGCTAAAAAAAAGCTGCTGCTGCTGCTGCAAATAAAAAAACCGCGCGCCTCTTCGTTCCCCCCGATCTCTCCCCTGCGCGTGGATTCTCTGCCCCACTCGCATCACAGGAACCAGATCTTGTCTTCGCCTCAGTTTCTGTGTCGAGAGGAGTCGAGAAGAGAGTCTGATTTTCTTGCCACACTGCTCTCGAGAAAAAAAACTTGCTTCCAAACATCTCCCACTCGACCCCCGCGCGAACCATGAACTAAGGCCCCATGGAGCCGCTCGTCTCCACTTCGGAGGCCGAGTTCGGGGCCCTGGGCCCCGGTGAGCCCAGCTCGAGCTCGCACTCTCGCCCGCGCGCACCGTGGACGCCGATGGAACACGAGGTTTTCCTCAAGGCGCTCGCGCAACACGGCCGCGATTGGAGACGCGTCTCGGCGGTGCTGCAGGAGGCCGCCGCCGGGCGCGGAGACTGCGGGGCCGCGAGGAGTCTTGCACAGGTGCGTATTTGGGGCGGGGAACGAGGCACGAGCGTGAGGTTTGGGAGTGGAGGGCGGCGGCGAGGAATGGAGAAAATGAGACGTCGAATTTCTGCTGCTGCTGTTTTTTTTTCTTCGGTTCGCGCGCGAGATTTCTTGGGCTGCTCCATGCGGACGTCTCGCCGGGGCCGCCGCGCGCCTCTTTCTCCCCAATTCGGATGAAGCGACCTGGACTGCATCGAAAGCGCGAGGGACAAGCGCGGTCTGGCGGAGGGTTTGCTCGTAATCGACCGCGCGGAAAGCACATTTTTTCTCGCCAAAGCAGAAAGGAGAAAGAGGGAAAAAAATCAGCGTCCGACGCTCTCCGACAGCGAGCAACCCGGGAGCGCCGTGAGCCCCATAGGCCAAGCAAAGATTTCCTTCCCCTCGCTCTGATTCTTAATGACGTCTGATTTTGTTCTTGCGTATCGTTTTCGTTTCCGTCCGTCGTCGTCCGTATCTCCCGTCGCGCTCACGCCTCTTCTTCCTCTTCTTCCTCTGTCTTCTCCCTTCCTTAACGACAGGTCCGATCTCACGCCCAGAAATACTTCATCAAGCTCGAGCGGGAGGGCAAGGCCAACACCGTGCCCCCCGCGAGGCCGAAGAGGCCGCCGTCGCACACGGCCGCCGAGCGCAAGGCGGCGCGGGAGGCGGCGGCGGTGGCGAGGGCCGCGGGCACCTCTGCGAGGCGGGCAGCAGCGACGGCGGCAGCAGCCGAGGCGTCTGCGGCAGCAGCAGCAGCAGCGGCAGCAGGAAACGGAGGAGCGGCGGCGGCGCCCAAGTCGCCGGCCCCCTCGGCAGCCGCCGCCACGGCCAAGCGAAAGGCTGCCACCACCGCGGCGGCGGGGCTCGCCGTCAAGTTCGCGCGCGCCTCCGCGTCCGCCGCTGCCCCGACGGAGTCCGCGACCAGCCCCTCGGGGAACACCGCGTCGCGCTCCGCCGCCACGCGCTGGTCCGGCGCGGCGATGCCGATGCCTGCGGGGTCGGGCTCGGGCTCCGGGTCCGCCGGAGGAGGAGGGGGGACCCTGCCGGCGAGCCCGCTCGAGGCCGCGATCGCCGCGGCCAACACCGCCGCCAACGCCTTCGCTGCCGCGGCGGTCAGCCCCTCTGGCCACGCGCCGCCGCTCAACCTGCCGCCCCCGGCGATGACGATGGTGAGCGCTGGCAGCGGGGCTGCGGCGCAAGCAGGAGCAGAAGCAGCAGGAGGAGTCGGCGTCGGGGGAGGAGGAGGTGGGGCAGCCGCCGCTCTGCCTCCTCGCATCCCCCCGCGCGCGCCCCCGCCTCGGTCTCTCGCCGCGGCGGTGGCGACCACCAGCGGGAGAAACGGAGGAAGAGGAGGAAGCAGCCAGACGCAGCAGACGCAGAGGCAGCAGCAGCGCTTGTCGCGCCTGCGCTGCGGCACGCAGAACAACAACGGGAGCAGCAACGGCAGCAACCTCGGCGGCGGCGGCTCGTCGAGCGGCGGGGGATCCAACGCCGACGAGGGCTCCCCGGACATCGAGTTTGCGAACGACGAGGAGGACGACGACGTCGACGAGGAGTACGACGACTGCGTCGACGGCCTGGGCCAGAGGGCGGCCTCGGAGCCCAACGACTGCTGCGGCGATGATGCCGAAGGCCACCGCGGCGCGGCGGCGGCCGAGCACGCCGCGGCCGTCGCCGACGTCGCGGCCGCGCACCCGGCGCGCTCTGAGCCCAACGCCGCGCCGTGGGACCTGCCCGCGGCCGTGGTTGCGGGGTACGCGAAGCTGGCCGCAGCCGACGCCGCGGCGCACGTCGAGGCCGACGCGGACGCGGCGGCGGCGGCAGCTGCTCAGGCGGCGGCCGTCGCCGCAGGCCGCCTCACGCGGAACACCGCGCGAGGGGCGCGGCGTAGCTCGATCTCGCCGCCCGAGATGCAGCAGAACATCAGCGCGTCCGCGATGGCCGATGACACGCTGGAGCGCATGGACGACTACCTGGCGTCTTGGAAGCTGCCCGTGCTCAGCGGCGACGACGGGTGGGAGCCCCCTGCGCGAGGAGGAGGGAGCGGGGGCAACGGAGGAGGAGGGAGCAGCGGCGGCCGGCGAGGCGGCAGCCGGCGAGACGCCAACACCAACAACACCAACACGAACAACGGGAGCCGCCATTCCCCCCCTTCCTCTCGGCGGCGATTCGGCTCCGCGGGGGGCAAAGGAGGAGGGAGCACTAATGGCAGTGCCGACGCCGCGACGACGACCAGCTCCGGCGGCGGCAGCGGCGGCTCTGGCGGCGGCTCTGGCCGGAACAACGGGACCAGCAGGAGGAAGCACCGCGGCGGCTCGAGGCAGAGGGCCACGGGAGGGGACTCCCGCGGGGCCACGCCCGCGGTCTTCTCTGCCGGAGGAGGGGGAGGAAGCCGCGGTGGGGGAGGAGGCGGCAGGGGCGGCGGCGGCCCCAGCCCGACGCTCGGAGACCTCGACCTCGACTTTTGAGACAGAGAGGCGTTGGATTTTTTGATTTTGACACACATTTTATTCCCCCACCTCCCCACACAAAATCTCCACCACCTTCACCTACGAGTGAGACGACGCGAGGCGAGACGAGACGATTGATTGATAGATGCTGCTCTTCGATGTTTGCGATTCCGCAGTTCCATTTGTTTAACATTTTTCACCACTACCTTACAAGCCCACCACTCCATTTCATCGCCGTCGGTCCTGATGAGCATTTTTCCTGGTTTCTTTTTCTGTTTTGCCGCCCGCCATACACAATTTTGTCCACGCTTTACGATTACCATCTGAACCGCCCCGCCCCCCACCCAAAAAAAAACACTGTTCCTCGGTTTGCCCTTGAGAAGAACGACGGAAATGAGAGAAAAGAAAAAGAGCCTTTTCTTGGCTTTTTTTTGTTTTTCTTTTCCCGCGAATTCTTCTAGTTTTCCGTCGCTTCTCAACGGCAGATTTTCTCACTTGCTCACACTTTCAAACTGGTTGTTCTCAGGACAGCGGCGAGCGAAAATGGGTTTTTCCCCAAGCTGTAAGAGAGAGAAAGCGAGATAAAAAAGTAAAAAAAAACAGGTTCTTTCGTCTGAGTTTTTTGTTTTCCTTACAATGAAAAGTTCCACCAACGTTTTTATCACTCCCCTCCCCCAAAGGGCCAAGAACCGGCAGGATGCCTCGTCTCCCCGGGGGGGACCTTGGCGAACGTCTGCGATACCAGCAGCGGGAACGCGATCGTCGCGTCGCAGTGCACCTTGACGGGCCTCGCGTCGGCCCTGATCTTGCCCCAAGACACCGCCTCGTCCGGGCGCGCCCCGGAGTCGGACCCGTCAAACTCCTGCGCCGTGCTGACGAAGACGGCGAAGTCGGCCCCGTTGCGCATCAGGTTGGCGTTGCACACGTGGTGCTTGGGCAGCCCCCCGCCCAGAATCACCAGCCCGGTCTTCCTCGGGGAGGCCTTGAGCGCCTCGTCATTGACCCTGCGGACATCGGCGACGATGTCGATGCAGAGGCCCGGCGGGTTCTTGTACGAATGGAAGTAGAGCATGTCCCCCAGGGAGCCATCGGTCAGGGCGGGGCAGTAGACCGGGATCCGGTTCTTCGCCGCCCAGTAGCAGAAGGAGGAGGGGTCGTCGATCTCGCGACCGAGGCGGGAAATGACGGTGGAGGGGGTCCAGAGAGTCTTGCCGTCGCCGCGGCCCTCGTCGTCTTTGCTCGTGCCCTCTTCTCCTCCTCCTCCTCCTCCTCCTCCTCCTCCTTTTCCTCCTCCTCCTCCTTCTTTTCCTCCTTCTTCTCCTTTCCTCCTCTCCCCGTCCTGCTCGGCCTTCATCGCGTCCAGGATGGGCATCACCCAGTCCTCGAAGGCACAATAGTTCGAATTGGGGACCAGCATGTTCCCTATCCTGTTGAGCCCGGCAGCCCTCAAATCAGCCCCCTTGAGCGCAAAGTCGCCGACCCGCGTCGGCGCCAGGCACTTTATTAAGTCCTCCTCGACGGCGCCCGCGGTCGTCACGATGACGTCGACGAGGCGGCGCTCGGCGAGGTAGCGGACCGTGTCGCGGACGCCCGAGGAGCCCAGGTTGGAGGTGAAGGCGAGGAAGATCTTGGTGGTGACGGTGGTCGGGTCGGGTTTCTCACCGTCGTCGGAGTCGTTTTCTTTGGAGGTCGAGGCCGATGCTGCTGTCGTTGTTGCTCCTCCTCCTCCTCCGTTCGCAGCGGTAGCAGCAGCTGTTGCCTCTCTCTCCTTTTCCTTCTCTGCAGCCAACAGGTCGTCGCTGAGCCTCCAAGACAGCATCCGGTTGAGCTCGACCACGGCCTGGCCGAGCGCCGTCGCCTGGAAGCCTGTGGTCGCCATCGCCCGCATCACGCCGTCCAGGGTCGCGGCGGGGCTGGTCTCGCTTCCGCTGGCGCTGCTGCCGAAGTCGTAGCCGCGGATGATGGGCGAGTCGAGGGTGGTGGAGGGGGCGAGCACGGACTGAAACGGGTTTTGTTTCGAAGGGGGGGGGGAGAAGAGGTTGAGTTTTTTTTTTGGCGGCTAGTTTTTTTTGCTTCCTCATGATTCGGGCTCGCGTTTGCACTCGCAGCTGCACGATTTCCGTTTGAAAGCACTTGTATGCGCGCTCCTATATTTGCCCTACCTGGCTAGCGAGCGCAGGCACGGTCCCGGGGGTAGCGGCGGGCTGCTTTGTGGCGGCATTGTTATCGCCGGCGGCCATCGTTACGTTTACTCGTCACTTGAAATGAAAATGAGAAAAAAACTCGCCCTTCTCTTTTTTCCTTTCACAACGCACCGCCTTTCTCTACGGCTCTGTTTCGTCTCTCCTTCGTTTTCCATCTCGCACTTTGCGCCAGTGCTCTAGAGGAAGCACCCATGTTCCCTTGAGACTCATCAAACACGGGAACAAGAGAGAGAGGGCTGAGGGAACGCGGAGAGAGGCTTGAAGAAAGGGGCTTTGAAGTCCATTTTTCCAATGCCTCCTCCTCTCCCTTCCGCGGTCTACGACCGGGAGGCCGTGATCTACCGACACCCCGCCGCCGCAGCAGGCGAAGAGCCGCCTCTCCTCTGCAGCTCCCCGTGCGGCAGATACCTCGCGCTGTGCCCCGCGTCCGGGGAACCCGCTCTCCTTTTCGACGTCGCCGCCTCGAGCTCATCGCCGTCGAGCGACGACGACGCTGCTGCTGCTCTTCTCTCCCCGCCGATGCGGCTGCACACGGCAGGTTCGCGCATTCTCGCCGCGGCGTGCTCCGGTGGATCGGGCGCCTTCGCAGGGGCACAGAACGATGGGGGAATATACGTGTCCACTGCGTGAGTTGAAGGAGAAAGAGAAAGGACGGTTTTGGTCTTCTTTGCAATTTCGATGGGCGCGTCGCCGTCGTCGTCGGCGGCGGCGGTTTCGCTTTGCTTTCTCACCTCTCGCTCTCTCTCTCCCTCTCCCTCCCGGGACAAAACAGCTACGGCCTACTGGCTCGCTTCATCCCCGCCGAGGAATCGACCTTGCCCGCAACGGCGCCTCTTTCCCTGGCCTTTGGTCCTCAGGGAGAGACAGAGACTCTCCTCGCTCTTTACCCCGACGGGCGGGTCTTTGCAGTTCCTGTCAGCACGGCGGCCGCGGGAGGCTCGTCTCCCCCTCCCGCCGCCGAGGCCTGTCTCGTCGCCGACGCAGCCTCTGCAGGATCCGCCGCTTGCTGCATGGCCGTGGACGCCGAGGGCAAGTTCCTGCTCCTCGCCGGGCCCGGGGCAGCAACTGCGGCATCGGCAGCAGGAGGAGAGAGCGGCGAGGCCTCCTCCTCAGTGCGGGCGAGCCTGTGGCGGTTTGATCGAAAAGAGGAGGCGGGGGCTCCCTCCTTCACCCTGACGAAGATCGCCGCGATCGGCAAGCCGCGCCCTCGCACGTGGCTCCCTTCATTCCTCGGGGGACCCAGGGTCCCCGCGGGGTGGAGGGCCGTCTTCGCCGACGCGAGCGGCGGCGCCTCTTCCGCTCCCGCCTCATCTCCGCTGCCGCGGCCCCCTCTCCTCGCCGCGGTCGCCCCGGGGGGCCAGGCCCCGCCCTCGCTCTTCGTGGCCAGCCCCGTATCCCTGTCCAAGCTCGAGCTCTTTCCTCCCTCGTGCGTGCGCGACGCGAGCTCCGCGGCGTGGTGGGGGAGCGAGGTCGTCGTCGTCAGCAGTTCCTCTTCCGGCCCTCCTGCCGCCGTCGCCGCGCTCGCGCCGCCTAGCGGCGCCTGCGTTCTGGCGTCGGAAAGAGGCTCCGGCTCTTCCTCTTCCTGTTTGTACGAGCAGCTCACCCCGCTGATGAGCAGGAGGAGCGAGCACGGTGAGGTGCAGCGAGTCGCGCTGCTGCGGAAAGAAGAGAGCGGGTCTGCCGTCGTCGTCGCGGCGAGAGAGCGCCTCCCTCCGGCCGCGGCCGCCGCCGCCGCCGCTGCCGCCGGGGACTGGGCCACGGCGTGCTCCATTGCCGCGGCGCATCCTTCCGGGGGCTGGTTCGCACGCCGGGCGGACGCCGTCGTGCACATCCCTCGCTGGAGGGCGATCTGCCTCGGCGGGAGCGGCGGAGGAAGTGATGGCGGCGGCTTCCCCGGCGGCCCGACGGCCGAGGCCGCGGCGGCGTGCCTCGGGCCGCTCCGGTCCCGCAAGGCCGCGGTCGCCGCGGCGCTGTCTGCAGTCTCGACCAAGGGCGACGCTGCTGTCCAGATCGGCTTGATCGACTGGGCCCTGCGCGAGATCTCGCTGCACTGGCCTGGAGGCGACGACGACGACGCCGAGGGCGAGGGCGAGGGCGAGGGCGAGAGGAGCACCACTGCCGACAACGACGGAGGAGAAGACGAGGCGCTCGCCCTCGCGGCCTCCTGCTCCGGCTTCCCTCCTCCCTCCTCGTCCGGCGCTTCTGTCCTTTGGCCCTCCCTGCGCCTCCCCTCGCACCTCTGGTGGGCCTTGGCCAAGCGCGCGGCCCTCCGGCACGCGGAGAGGCTCGAAGCGGTCTCTTCGAATACCTCCTCTTGTTCTTTCTCGAAAAAAATTGACAGGGCGGCCTTCGCGGCGCTGCGCGACGCCGATCTCTCCGAGGTCGCCGCTGGCGTCTGCGCCGCGGGGCCCCCGGTGGCAGCGGCGGCTCTGATGCCGCTGCTCCGCCTCCACCCGAGGGCGATGTTCGTTGTTCCGACCCCTGATGCTGCTGCCTCTGCTTCTTCTTCTTCTTCGGCTCGGAGCCTCCCTCTTCCTCCCGCGCTCGCCGCTCTCTCGTCGCTGCCGGAGACGACGCCCGTCGCCGACGTCGTCTCGATGCTGCGGCTCGTCGTCGAGGCCTCCAGGGAAGCATCGTCGGCGACAGCAGCCGGAGCTGGAACCGGAACCGTTTCCAGCGTCGTCGACGCGTGCGAGGGCGCGGCGGTCACCGCCGCCCTCGAGGCAGCGGGTGCCTCGGGGCGCGTCGACCTGTCCCCAACCGAGGCAGCGATCGCCGAAGAGCAGAGGCAGAAAAACAACGGCAGCGCCGCCGCCGCCTGGTCCTCTGCTTCTCCTACCGCCTCCCCTCCTCTGACCGACGAGCAGATAGCGGCGTGGGCCTGCGCCCGCGCCCTGGCGGTCGACGCGAGGACGGGACAGCTCGGGGCCGCGGCGGCGCTGCTCGACGCGGTGGCGACGCTGCTGGTCGACAGAGGCGGGGGAGCGGCGGCGGAGCGCGTCGCGGCGCTCGCCGAGGCGGCGAGGGAGCTGTCTTCCGCCGCTGCTTCTGCTGCCTCTGCGTCGAGCCCTCTCGACGCGAGCAGCGATGACGGGGAAGACGAGGAAGACGAGGGGGAAGGCGATGCCTCCTCTCCTCGGCCGCCTCCCACGGTGGTCGCTGCTGCTTGGGCCATGCCGCTCGCCGCGTTTGCCTCGGCGCCGCCGCTCGAACGGGCGCGCGTGCTGCTCGGCGGCGGCGGCATCGGAGGAAGACCTGCCTCCTCTGCCGCGGCTGCTCGGGAACAAGCCGCCGCCTCCCTTTCCCGCTCGATCCCGTCGCAGGAGGAGCGGGACGAGACCGCCGCGGCCCTGCTGATGTCCTTCGGAGGCGGCGCCTCCCAGCGTCGGCCGCTGCTCTCCGCGGCGGAGCTCGCCGCCGCCGAGGCCGGGGACCTCCGCCTGTTCTCCTCGCACGAGCGCCTCGCCGCGGCGTGCGTCTCCGCCGTCTACTCTCTCGGCTCGCCTCTGGGTTCGTCTTCTTCCGCCGACCTCTGGGGCTCGGCGCTCGCGCTCCTGCACGTCGCGTGGAGGCCCCTGCGGGCCGCCGAGGCCGAACGGAGGCGCGGGGAGCTGGCCGAGGAGCGGCGACGGAGGCGGGAGGAGAGGGAGGAGAAGAGGGAGAGCAGGAGGAGGAAGGGAGAGCCCGAGCCCTCCGATTCTTCGGTCGCGGAAGAGGAGGGGGACGGAGAAGTAGGAGAAGAAAAAGGAGGAGAAGAAGGAGAAGAAGAAGAATCTGGAGAGGCAGACGGGTGGGAGGATGCGTCGATCGGGAGCGCTCCC
>Ga0315285_10000828_pt1 | contig 32142 bp, 19 predicted proteins | sample YL17G09_36_MG_FD_203698 | JGI IMG/M metagenome (GOLD analysis project Ga0315285, IMG submission 203698) | Sediment microbial communities from Yellowstone Lake, YNP, Wyoming, USA - YL17G09_36 | ecosystem: Environmental > Aquatic > Freshwater > Lake > Sediment | place: USA: Wyoming | collected...
TGCTGGTTATCCGGATCAGGCGGACAATGCTGCCCAAGGGATACCCGCGCGACGTGTTCCCGCACGCGGTGCTGCTGATGTGGGTGGCGCTGATCACGGACAACGGGATTGCGCAGCTCGTGACGGCTTCGTGGGGAAACTGGGTCGAGCGTGCGTTCAGCATTTACTACGTTGTCCTGTTTGTTATCTCCGGTTCCATCATCACCCACTACCATTTCATGAAGAAAAAGGCGGCGCGGGATGTGACTGCCCTCGAGGCGGTCCTGTGGGGGTGATGATTGCGGATTGCGGATTGTGGGTTTTTGGGGCGGCGGCCGCGGGGGATTGAGTTGGATGTGGCAGCCGATAACGCGTTTCAGTTTACCGCCGCTCGTCTTTTTTTCGTGAGGCGCTCCAAAACCAGAACACAATTGCGGCAACCACAAAGACGGCTGCTGCCATCTATCCGTAACTGAAAAAAGGATGGAGAAGAACTATACTGATCGCGGTCAGGATGGCGGCTATTCTTTCAAGCTTCCGGCTATTCATTTCGATATCCTTATGTGCGCAGGAGCGCTTTGAGTAATCGGAGGAGTCGTGATTGGGGGTTGCGGGCCGGTGTTTTGGGCACGTTGGCGGGGGGATTGAATTCGAGTTCGGGGTCGGGGATGTCGATGTTTATCTCGGGCTGGTAGAGGGTGGTTTGCTCGGTTACGAACGTCCCGCGTTTGCCGTCGATCGTGCGTCTTTCATCGATCCTTATGAGCAGGAAGTTGGCCTTGCCAATCCAGACGGTTTCGTGGTCGCCGTTTTCCTCCTTGCGCGTGAGGCGATAACACGAGCGGCCGTTTTCTTCGGCATCGGGCAGCGTGCTCCAATCCTCGGGGGAAAGGAAGGACCATCCGCCGACTTCGTCGGGGAACAGCATGGTGGGGACGTTGAAGGCGGTTCCGCTCGAGACGCCGGTGGCGCCGGCGATAGCCGCGTCGATAGTAGTGTTTTCTTCTCCGCCGCCTACAGACCACCAGGTGCGCGTACCGGCCTTGTCGCGGTGGATAATCATGCGGTCTTGCATGACGTCATGATCGCTGGTGTATTCAAACCTGAACTCGGCCGGCCTTCGGAACGCGGTCTTGAACTCCACCTTATTCTCAAACGGGGTATCGCCCAGGAATTTGGTGAGGGACGTACCGGTATCGCGATACGACTTGCAGGCGGAGTAGGTTTGAGCCATCTGTTTAACGATGGCCGTGGCGTCGGTGGCCGCCGCTGTTTGTTCGGCGGCAGTTGCCAGCGTCATCCAGAACGGCGCACATAAGACGCACGCGCTGATGAATCGTATCATGTTTGCCTCCCTCCTTTGCCTAAGCCGGCTAAGAAGCCGCATTCAGAATCTTTGTTCACGACTTTGAGCCACCATCTACGCGTCGTGCGCAGATGTCGCGAAGAAAGATTCCAAGGGTTCCATCTTCACCTCACGTGCCTAGTGTAGCAATCGGGGCATGAAATACAGAATGAATTTCAGACAGCATAACAGGATTTTCAGGATTGCCGTGGGGCATTCCGGCGTGGCGTTGTGGCCGCTTAAGCTGGCCATCGCGGCAAACGGCGCAGGGGCGGAGGCAAACAGCGATCCCGGTGACATCTATTGGTCTGACCAATTTTATTTTTCGGGCGCCAACGGGGTTGCCTACGCGGCCGCGTGGGACGCGAACGGAAACGTGTACACCGGCGGTTCGTTGTCCCTCGCTGGCGGTGTTGTAAGCAATTGTATTGTGAAATAGAGTGAATCGACCTTAACGTGGTCTGCTCTCGGGACAGGGACTGGCGGCATCGTCGGGGCGCTTGCCGTGGACAGTAACGCCAAGCTGATCGCCGGAGGATCGTTTACGGCAATGGGCGGCGTGGCGGCCAACGACATAGCCAGATGGGACGGGACGGCGTGGTCGGGGCTGGGGACGGGCGTGGAGGGAGACGGGGCAGTATCGCCGAGTGTTTTGGCGCTGGCGTTGGACAGTTCGGGCAACCTCTACGCGGCGGGGACGCCGCTTCCAGCGGCTTGTGGCCCAGCTCAACAAAACCGTGCAGAAGTTGGGGAAGGACATGCAACGGGTGATCCGGTCCGATGCCGATTTGCAGCGTGATTGTACGCTGTTGACGACCATTCCGGGCGTTGGATTCGTCACGGCCGCCACAGTCCTGGCCGAGTTGGGCGACCTGCGTTGGTTCGGCAGCTCTCGCCAGATCGGCGCCCACGCCGACGTCACCGCCAGCCATAACGAGTCGGGAAATTCCACGCCGCCCGCCGGTCAAGGCGGGCCAGGACCGGTCGCCCGTTTATGAGATGGTGTCGGCCTCGGTGCCGGTGAAGGTGACGTGCGAAAAGATGTAGCACTCTCAGTCGAGCAGGATGTCGCCGTGCAGGGTTTTCAACGCGATCCGGTAGGGCCCGGTGCCGGGTTTGGTGAACTCTTCGAAGTCTTTTTTCTTGTTGCCGGTCAACGGGATGGATGAGCGGACGACGCCGAACTCGGCGGTTGCGGTGAGGGTGGCGTCGGTTTCGGGGGGCAGCAGGATACTGATGTTTCCCTGCTCGGCGGTGACGGTATAGTTGCCGCTGATGCCGTCGAACGAGATGATGCGGACGTCGCCGCCGCTGTTGTTTGCTTCAATTTCGGCGTGCGGCGCCTCGATGACGGTTTTGCCTTCGACACATGTGGTGGTCATTCTCCCGTAGACGTCTTTCATCGCGATATGGCCGAAATAGGCCGTGGCGGTTACGGGCCCCGCGCATTCGGCAACCTCGATGTCGCCTTTCTGGTTGGCGAGATCGAGCAGGCCTTTGACATGCTCGACGGCCACGGACCCCGCTTCCTGGCGCGCAAGCACGTTGCCGCCGATCCCGTCGATGGCCGTATGCCCGTTGCCGGCCTGCACGTCGAGCGACACGGTGCGCGGGCATTCAATGAGGATGTCTATCTTAAAAGAGGTGCAACCCAGCGCCGCCATGTTGTCTTTGACGGCCGTGGTGAGCGTGAGGCCCGTGTCGGTGGCCTGGATGGCGACATCGAGCGCCTGGAGTGCGGCGCGGACGTTGGCCTGGCTCTGGACACGCACGAACTTGGTCGTCGTGACATGGGTCTGCGCGTCGTCGGTGCCCGTGATGCGGATATCGCCGGCAACGGCTCGCACGGTAATTGTGGCCTCTTCGGGCAAGACGTGGGTCTGCGAGGCGACTTCCTTGAACGGCTGATACTCGCCCGCCGCGCCCGGGGCCGATGGCAACTGCCCCTGGCCCGCCGCCTGGATCACGATGGGCGCAAACGTTGTCCGCAGGACGATTTGCTGGCGGGATTCCATGCTTGGGCTTCGCGCGATGGTGACGTTGCCGTGGGTGGCCCGGGTTAAGTCGAGGTCCGACTCGATGTCGCCGAACAGGACGGTCGCCTCGAGATCCGGCGCGACATTTTCCGTCAGTTGCAGATAGACAGGGCCACTCTCACACGACACGTCGACGTTGCTTTCCGCAGCGAGGCCGCGCAGTGCCACCGAGCCCCAGAAATTCTTTATCTGCAGCAGCCCGGCGATGTCGGCGAACTCGGCGCGGGCGTAGTGCAGGTCGAATGTGCCGCCCTGCCGCAACCCCTGGGCCTGCACCGGAAACTCGCCGCGGCTGCGCACATGCACGCTGCCCGAGCAGTTGCGCAGGGATACAGCGCCATACCGCGAGTCGACGGCCACGGCCCCGCCGATTCCCGTCAGGAGCGTGTCGCCGAAATCGTTGCGGACGGTGATCCCGACGTTTCTGGGGATGGTGACGACGTAGTTGACTTCGATGCCGGGCTTCCCCTGGCCGTTGCGAAGGTCGGGAAGCACGGTTCGTACCTCGGCCAGTTTATCGGCGCTTGGCGAGCCGTTTTGGGGCGGGGTGACGCGAATTTCCACTCCCTCGGCGATTTCGGTTGCGAGTGCGGTGGTTTCCGCGGCAACCGATATGGCCGCGGCAACCCTGACCACCTGGTTGTCCCAGGTCGACACCCGGACCTCGCCGGCGCCAAACTCGTTGCTGATCGAAATGACGGCGCCCGGCGAGACCGGATAGGCCTCTTCAAACTCCCGCCGGACGTTGAACCCGCCCGATTCCTCGACATCGCCAAAGCCCAGCCCCGGCCCGATCACGTCCAGGGCTTTTTCCCCGACCAGATCCAGCAAGCGCGGCACGTCTTCAAACAGGCTTCCGACCCGGCCCATGAAGCCCTGGTCGCCGTCTGCGCGCGCGTCGCCGGCAAAGAAGGCGGCCGCGGCCAGTATGATGGCCGCAGGAATGGTGATGTGCGCACTCGGGTAGGGCGTCATGTATAACTCGGCTTGTTCCAATAGGTTAACCTGCGAAAAGCGGGGACAGGCACGCTTTTTCCAAACTGCCGGAAAAAGCGAGCCAGTCCCCGTTTTTCGCTCGTTCCGCGCGGCGCGCGGGGATGATGGGAATTATAGCGATGCAAGTACCGGCGCTCAAAGGCTCCGTTCGACATACAGCGCCTTCAGGGTCTGTGCCTGCCGCTGAAGGTGGGAACCGATCATTCGGCTTGCGCGGGCGCATCCGGGGTTTCGTTCGAGGGCCGCACGGGCCGCCTCGATATCGGCCCCGAGAGCCTGCGCCGCCCGGCGGTATTCGATTTCCCAAGGGCTGGGGGCTGTCTTCGGCTGGAAGCTCAGGGCCGCGACAAGCGTTTGAACTTCCGCCGCCGCTTGCCTCAGCACCTCGGGAGAGATGCCGGTATCTACCGGGCCGTTCTCCGGCTGCCGAACGGCCGCATGAACCGCCGCATCGTCCGTTGAACCGTGGGTCAGGGCCGCTCCAAAACACACCGCCCCCACAACCAGGATTCCAGCCGCGTAGGACAGGCCCTTGGCAATGCTCGCCAGGGCTTGGCGGCCCCGCCGCTGCTCGAGCAGTCTGCGCTCGTTCTGGGCGGCCAGCAGCAACTCGCGGGTGAAATCGGGGTTCGGCTCGAGTTCGGGCGCGCTGTGGATGAACTCGATCGAGCTCCGCATCCCCTCGACATCGGCCTGGCAGGTTTTGCACCCGGCTACATGCCCGCCAATCTTGACCGAGAGCGCCCCGCCTTTGCCCGCAAGGCTCTCGGCGTATGTCATCAGTTCATTTTTTCGCGGATGTCTGCCCATAGTGCGCCATTAACCTTTCACGTACTCTCTGAACCGTGCCAATAGCGGTCGTAACGCCCGCTCGGCACGCACTACCCGCGATTTAATAGTCCCGACCGGCGTGTCCGTCACGGCGGCAATTTCCTCGTAAGACATGTCCCGGAAACGTCTTAGGACAAACGCCTCGCGCTGATGCCCCGGCAAATGCGTCAGCGCCGAGTTGACTGCCTCCGACACTTCCCCGCGCTGGAACGCCGTCAGGACGCACGCTCGCTCGTCTCTGACCGAGTCCAGCGGGTCAAACTCGTCATTGTCCCGGCTGCCCCCGCGCCACAATGAGGAAACGCTGAACAGTTTTGGCCGCCGCTTGGTGCGCAGCCATTCTTTGGACACGATGTTTGAGGCAATCGTATAGAGGTAGGTGGTGAACTTTGCGGTGGGCTCGTATCGGCCGGCGTTGCGGACCAGCGCCAGGAAAACTTCCTGGGTCAACTCCTCGGCCACCTGCCGGTTCTGCACCATGCGATACATGTAGTTCAGGACGCCCTTTTGGTGGCGGTGAACCAGTTCCACAAACGCTTCCTCGACCCCCCTGCCGTGCTCGAGCATGAGGTCTTCGTCGCGCCACTCCTGCAGCGGGAACCCCGCCGGGTCCACTACCCGGAACGGTTTGCCGCGAAACCCGGCCGCTTTTGTCTTTCCTTCCGCCATCGACTCTTGGTCATCCCCAAACCCGGCCAACTTGCTTCTCCCTGCTACGTTATAATGCCCCGCGAATCAAAAAAGTTTCACGGCACACGTTTTACGGCCGCTCCCCAAAACCACCCCGGCAGACTCTCCTGATAACCTATCATTCCGGGGGCTGGAGTGTCAATAGATTACCTCCGTCCACAATCCGCACGTAAGAAATTGTCCGGGCGGCGTGTCAACCAGATTGTGCAAAAACCACGTCATTTCCCGGCGGTTTCCGCGCGAGGGTCCCATCAAGGCACTCATGCCATCATTTTCACCGCTGGCATCACAAAAGATCCCCGTCGTTTATGTCCCTTATGTCCCTTCGTTACGTGCGGATTTGGGTCCGTTTAAACCCGCTGAGAGACTTAACAGATCCTGATTAAATTACAGTCCGGGCTTCTTATTGTTGCTAATTTTTGGCTTGTGCTTTATTCTTATAGTAAGAAAGCTGTTCCGGAACATGCATTGGGGAAAGTTTCCGTGGGGAAAACCTTCAGACAACACACCGCCTTGAGGCCCGGCCTTGCATTTTTTGCGTTGGCTGCGGTTAGTTTTTGCTTGACCTCGGCGCTGGCGGAGGTGATTCCAGTAGCTCCGCCGCGTATTACGGCCTGGACAACCGGGATTACGACCGGGGTAGGAGTGGAAGTAGTCTTTTTCGTCACGGCGGAAGGCGATCAGCCAATCTATTATGAATGGTACAAAGTCGGGGTGGCCAATCCGGTGGCCACGACGAGCGAATACACGATTCCGTCGGTGCAAGTGTCCGATGCGGGGATATACCGGTGCCGGGTGTGGAATGCCGGCGGCGAGGTCTATTCGAAGGACGTGACGCTGACCGTTGTCGTTCAGCCCGCGATTGTAACGGACCTGGCCTCGCAGTCTGTCGCGGTCGGCGGCTCGGTGATGTTTACGGTGGTGGCTTCGGGCGACGAGCCGCTTGAATACAAGTGGTACAAGGACGGCACGCTGGTGAACACATGTCACTGTCCTTCTTACATGATTTCCGATGCGCAACCGTTGGACGCCGGCGAATACTACTGCACGGTCAGCAATGGAGGTGGCAGCGCCCAATCGGCGGCCGCCGTATTGACTGTCGGGGTGCCGCCAACCATTGTCCAGCATCCAGGAAGCCTGTCCGTGACGGTCGGCGATGCCGCCACGTTTGTGGTTGCGGCGCGAGGAACGCTGCCGCTCCATTACGAGTGGCTCAAGAACGGGGAACTGCTCGATGCGGCGGACAGCCCCACGTACTCGGTCGCGCCGGTCACGATGGAAGACGCGGGCGAATATGCGTGCAGGGTTTGGAATGGTTTTGGCGACGTTCAATCATATCCGGCCACGCTGAGTGTCAGTGGCGTTCCCCGCGCCGAATTCAGTTATGAACCGCAGAATGGCCAGGCGCCCCTTACGGTTTGGTTCACCGATTTGTCGTTGCCGGGGTCATCCGCGATCCAGTTGTGGAACTGGGATTTCGGCGACGGGTACTACAGCACGGATCCAAGTCCGGCCCACACCTACGTGGCGCCGGGTATCTACACGGTGCGGCTTACGGTAAGCAACCTCGAGTTCTCAAATACGGCCATCGTAGCGCGGGTGGTCCGGGTGTACGGCGTCGCCAGCGCCGATACCGACGGCGACGGCCTGAGCAACGGCGACGAGGAGGACATTTATGGGACCGATCCCACCAACCCGGACTCCGATTCGGACGGCATGGATGACGGGTGGGAGGTGGCGTATGGGTTTGATCCGAATTCCGCGGAAGATGCGGGCGAGGACGCCGACGACGACGGGCTGACCAATTTCGAAGAATACCGCCTGCGGTCAGATCCGCTCGATCCGGCGTCGCCGACCCGCGTAATTTACGTTTCGCCTGAAGGCAACGACACGGAGGGCGACGGATCGGCAGGAGCGCGGTGGCGGACGATTAACCACGCGGTTTTTTCCGTATCCGCAGACGTGGCCGCCCCGGTGGTGATTCGGCTGGCGCCGGGCATCTATGATGAAGGTCTGACGCTGCTGCAATGGATGACATTAGCTGGAGAGACCAAGGCGGGCGACGTGGTCATCCGCGGTTACCTGATCGGTTCTGCAAACTCGGGCATGAAAAACTTGATCCTTCGCGACCCACTGCCCGGCGAGCCGTACCCGCTCCTGACCATTAACGGGCCGATGAACGTGGTTGGAGTCCGGTTTGAAGGCGGCGCAGAATCCATCGCCGACGGCATTGCCGTAAACGGCGGGGGCAAGCGCGGCAGCTTGATCGAACGGTGCGAGTTCAGCGGCCTCGAGAACGGGATCGTCATCAACGAAGCCATTCCACTGATCCGGCGTTGCTGGTTCCACGACCTCTCCGGCAGCGCTATTATCGTGCACGCAATGCCAATACCAGACAAGGAGGACGACGGCACGCTGAGCACCGCGTCCGACCCCAATTCAGGTTACAACACGATCGACCTGGCCTCCATCGAAGCCGACGCGGCCGTGGTGAACGAGCGCGACGAACCGCTTATCATGGAAAACAACGACTGGGGCACCGACGTCGACGCCGAAATCGGCTCGCATGTCTCAGGCGGTTCGGACTACGTCCCTTACCTCGCAAAAGGATCCGGCGCGGGCGCCGCAACCGCTAACTGCAACGTGTGGGATTCCGCCACGCTCGAACCCGTGACCAACGCGACGGTTACGCTTTCGCCGGGCAGTTTTTTGCCGCTGACGGAAAACACGGGCGGCGTCTATACGTTTGCCTGCCTGGCCCCCGGCCCGTACACGTTCACCGTGACCGCACCCGGCTATAACATGAAGCTGCAAACAAAAACGCTGGCCGCGGGGGACAATGTCATGCTGCTTTTCCCGCTCACCTCCTCCGGCAATGAAGGCGAAGACTCGGGCGGGTGTTTTGGCGGCGTGGCTGATCAGTTGCAGACGCCGCGCGCCGGGTTTGGCATTTACGCGGGCGATTTTGCCATACTTCTCGCCGTAACGGCGGCACTTGCCGCGGTACGAAAAAAGTGGTCATCGAAACCCGCGTAGCGAAAAACGGGGACTGAGCGAAAAACGGGGACTGGCTCGCTTTCTTCGGCAGTTTGAAGAAAGCGTGCCTGTCCCCGCTTTTCGCGGCTTTTCCGCCGTGTGCCTTTTCTATAGATTATGGGGGAGGCAATGCCTCATGAAGAAGTGTCTCCGCTTTTCGCGAATTTACGAACAGGAGTAGTTTAGTCCAGCCGCCATTTGAAAAACGGGGACTGCCACCTCTTTCGGCAGTTTGAAAGAGGTGGCTGTACCCGCTTTTCGGGAGGATTCATGGTAGACATCAACATCAGCTATACGGGGGGTCTGCGCTGCCGCGCGGTCCACGCGCCCAGCGGAAACTCACTTTTAACCGACGCGCCCGTTGACAACAAGGGAAGAGGCGAGACGTTTTCCCCGACCGATCTCGTGGCCACGGCGTTCGGCACGTGCCTGGCCACCATCATGGGCATCATCGCGGATCGGGAGAAGATCGACCTGACGGGGATGGACGTCCACGTCGTCAAAGAAATGACGACAAGCCCGCCGCGCCGGATCGCGCGGCTCGCGACGCGCGTCACCATCCCGTGCGCGTTGACGCCCGAACAAAAGGCCAAGTTCGAAAACGCGGCCAAGGCATGTCCCGTAGCGCAGAGCCTGCACCCCGGCGTCGAAATCCCCATCCAATTCGTCTACCCCTACTGAAGGCCCTTGCCGAAACCGCAAAGTAGCCGACGATGGCAAAAGCGGCCCCTTTTCTCCCTGTTGACACTTTCCCACATCCGTGCTACTCTTATTATCGTTATATGGTTAGGTTGATGGGGCTGATCCTTATATCTGCGACGCGGCTTGAAATATGCCGAGAAGCAAAAACCTGTGTACTGGGTCTGTACTGTTTTGGTTAACCCCGGTTACGAGGAGCCGCACAATGGGCAAGTCGACGTGTGTTTTCGCGCTATGGATGACGTCCCTGTCTGTTCTCTTTTCCCAAACCAGCTTTGCCGCGGAGGTCGTCGTATTCCCCGATCCCGGCCTCGAGGCCGCCGTCCGCGATGCCATCAACAAACCCACCGGTGACATCCTTGACACGGATCTAGTCGGCGTGGGCTTAACGCGTCTCTTTCTTGACTCTAGGAGCATATCAGACCTTACGGGCATCGAGTACTGCAGGGACCTGACAGAACTCTATCTGCGAGGAAACGAAATCAGTGATGTCTCACCCCTTGCTACACTGACTGACTTGACGTATGTGGATTTGGCTGGCAATCAGATCACCGACGTGTCTTCGTTAGCCGGGCTAAGCAAGCTGACACACCTCCTCTTGCATGACAACCAAATCACCAATGCGACACCGTTGGCCAACCTCAGCAATCTGAAAATGCTCAGTTTGGGCGGCAACCAGATCGCGGACGCCACGCCCTTTGCCGAACTAACAAACCTCACTGAGCTCGATCTGTCGTACACGCAGATCTCTGATTTGACACCCTTGGCAGGTCTCGGCAAACTTACTTGCCTTAATCTCACCAACTGCTGGATCACCAATGTACTTCCGCTAGCAGGGCTGACGCAGCTGACCGCGCTTGGTTTGGAGAATACGGGTAGTTATGGCTGCAACGCAGTCACGGACCTGGCACCACTTACGCAACTAAGCAACCTCACATACTTGGAACTAAGTGGAAATACACTTAGCAATATAAGTCCTTTAGCAGGACTCAATAGGCTGGAAAGGCTTTATTTGTCAAGGAACCGCATCAGTGACATCGCGCCGCTCACAAACCTTGTCAATCTGGCCGAGCTCAGGCTAGTACAGAACCCAATCATCGATATAACGGCCCTAGTCGGACTAACTAGCCTTAAGATGCTTATCCTGTCTCGGAACCAGCTCTCTGACGTAACGCCGTTGGCCAATCTCGTCAATCTAACCTCACTGGCCCTTGATTCGAACCAGATCTCCGATGTTACGCCGCTGGCCAATCTCGTCAATCTAACGGATCTGTACCTTGGCCAGAACCCGCTCTCTGATGTTACGCCCCTGGCCAATCTCGCCAATTTGAGGTCGCTGTACCTATCTTCGAACCAGATCTCCAATCTTACGCCGCTGGCCAATCTCGTCAATCTAAGGACACTGCTCCTTTCTTCAAACCAGATCTCTGATGTCACGCCGCTTGCAGGGTTAGTCAACCTAAGGTTCCTTACGCTGGACTCTAACGAGATAGCGGACATTTCGGGGCTAGTTGCGAACTCAGGACTCGGTGCGGGCGATCTAGTATCGCTGCAGAGCAACCCACTTAGTCAGAATGCTCTCTGCACCCAGATTCCTCAGCTTCAGTGGCGTGGCGTGGAAGTGGATTATGATGGCACGTGCGGTGGTGAAGGTGAAGGTGAGGGCGAGGGGGAATGTAACCTGTTTGCGACGCTTGAATCGGGGGGGAGCGCCGTTGCCTTGGAGCGGGGGAATGAGTTGGGGCCGCTGTTGGGGCTGGCGCCTGAACACTGGACTGACTATAGCCTATGGGACATTGAAGGAATCGAGGCGGGAGCGCCAGGCCCCTTTGGGGACGGTATACGGGATCTGTGGCAACTGGCGTTGTTTGCTGACAGCTACTGCAATGAGCATCGGTGGTTGCATGACGAGGCCTTCGCGGCCTATGAAGCCAACCTTACGGCCGTCGTATCTGAATTGCCTGACCATGCAGATATCTGGGCGTGGATAGCGGCGAGCGTCTCGTTGAGCAGCCGGATGCGGGACACGGTGTGCGCGCTGTTTGAGCTGGATTCAGGCAATTATGTGGTCGTTACGTTGCCGGGCAAGGAATGGAACGAGCCGTTCTCGGCGGAGGGGGATTGCGACAACGATGGCAGCAGCAATATCGACGAGTATGAGTACGTAGTCGCGTGCGGCGGGGATATTGAGTCGTTTGTCATCGCGGCTTCGATCAACAGCCCCTTCTGGCCTGAGAATCCCGCCTTGCCGGTGACGGGGACCATCGGGCTTGTGCTTCTTTGCGTCGGCATCGCCGCTGTATACTTATGGGTACGACGAACTGCTCCTGCATAATCATCTCCGGAAGAACCCGGGTTTCATCGTTTTTGCCGTGGCTGAGTTCAGCCAATAGACTTTTTGACACAGCGGAACAGCACTTCTTTCTCGGGGATTCTATACCGCCTCACCTCCTCGGCGGTTAAGAAGTCGTGCCGCGTGATTTTCTCATAGCTGAACGGCGCAAGGCGCGGCTCAAAATCTTTCGGCGAATAGGCGCGCAGGTGATCGAACATGAACGGGTCGGGCCGGCCGTATTCGACCGTGGCGTTCAGTTCCAGTATGAACGGGACCATGACGTAGGCCACGCCGCCCGGCTTGAGCACGCGGGCCAGTTCGGCCAAGCCTTTGCGGTCGTCGGGGACGTGTTCGAACACGTGCAGGCAGAAGATCAGGTCGATCGAGTTGTCGGCGATTCCCAGCCGCTGAATATCCGCGACGATTGCGGGCGGCGGAAACCGCTTGGCCATGTACATCTCGAAATCCATGCCGATTATGAACAGGTTCGGGTTGCGGAGGAGCAGGTCGCGAACGTACCGTTCGGGCGCGCAATGGAGCACGACGCCGCGGCCCTCGATCAGATCCCTGTCACGGCGTTGCAGGTACAACGTCAACATCCTGTGCCGCTCATGCCCCCGGCAATGCGGGCACTCCCCGTGGAGCACCATGAACTTGCCGCAGTCAACCGGGAGGAAGTCATGCCCCCGCCAGCCGCAGCACGGGCACTCAACCCGGTGGCGCCAATGCCAGCGGTTGCGCGCCCGCAACCAGAGATTGATAACGTTGCACAAGGCATACGTTCGCGCGGAACGCCAACCGTGGCGCACAAGGCGCTGATAGAACGTCATGACCAAATCTGATTGTCTCCGGACAATGGGCTTGGGCGAATGTTATCGCGCCGGTCGCGAGCAAATCAAAGAATCCAGCGAAGGCTTAATAAATCGCGTTAAAGTAGGTGCGGTCGTCCCGCCCGCGCCGTCAACGGGCAAAGCTGATGTCTGAACCTTAAGCCACCCGACCGCAGGGAGCCTCCCCTCGTTCCGCTCTTGTGTTCACCGCCGCCCGGATCGTTGAAAAATAGCCTGTGGGCTGGACGGCGCGGGCGAGACGACCGCGCCTACAAAAAGAAAAACATGTGATGCGCTGTCACAGACCGCCGTGTTTTTGAGCTGGTTCCAGCGTTTCCACAGGCTGCTTTTTCGCCTTCCGCACCACGTGGGCGATCAGTACCAGCGCGGTGAACGCAGCCACGGCGCCCATGCCGGCCCAGCGCGTCTTGGTCCAGATGGACCAGATGCTCCCGAACCCGGCGAGGCCGGCCGCGATGGCCATCAGCAGATTCCAGACAACGCGCGACAGCCCGCGCGGCAGATCCTTGCCCAGTAGCGTCTTTTGGTTCATCAGGAAGAAAAACGAGAGATACGCGACGGGGAGCAGCGTCATGCAGAACACGGAGGTGGGGATGGCGATGTACAGCATGGCGTCTTTCCAGAACAGCGTCCCGACCAGCCCGAGCGAAACCAGCGCGCCGCCGCAAAACTGAACCCAGCCTCTTGGCGGCCGGTTGAGCAGCTCGCACACGCACAGCGAGTTGATCAACATCAGCATGGTGGCCGCGCCAAGACCCATCCCGAGCACGCCAAGCCCGAAAATGTACCGCGCGATCCGGTCGCCGGTCAACGGTGCGAGCGCGGCGGACAGGTTGAACGCGTCTCTCCGCACCAGCATGGCCGCCATCCGCCGATCGGCCACGGGCAATGCCTGGAGTTGGGCCGCCTTCCGATCGGTCGAGAGTTGGGCCAATTCCTGCGCGCCCGTTTCGAGTTTGAGCCGCCCTTCGAGCAGCGAATTGTAGCCGGCGACAAGATTTGGCGCGGGGGCTATGACCTTGCCGGCGGCGTCGGTCTCGCCCAGGAAACCGGGGGCTGGCTGGCCGTGGAACTGGGCGGCGGCGGCGATCACGACGCAACTGGTGGCAATGATGAACGGGAAAAACAAGCCGGTCGAGAGGTCGAAAATGGCCAGCCCGCGGAAGTCTCTGTCCCACCCTTTGCGCAGCATCGAGTAGGGAAACATGAACGTCATGTTGATGCCGACAGCGGTTGCGGCCGCGGAGATCATGATGTCGCGCTGCTGGCTGACAATCATGCCCGACCAGTAGCTCCGGAACTGCGGCACGACTTCGCTTAGAACCGGCGCGAACTGCGCGCTGGGCTCTGAGAACATGCCCAGGTTGGGAATGAACCCGGCCATATATTCGCGCCAGTTGAGCGTGCCGGAAACCGTGAGCGTCACCACGACGCCCACAAAACACAGCACCACCATGGCCACCATGCATTTGCAGGCGATCTCGAAGATTTTGACGCCCCTGCCGCCCGCCGTGTACAGCCCCAGGAACGTGAAGTTGAACGCCAGAATCACCGCCGCCGCCGCCAACTTGCCGCCGACCTGCGTCATGCCCGGAGGCCCGAAAACCGTAGGAAGCAGGTTTTGCTGGAACGACGCGATCGCCAGCGAGAACTGGGGCATTGACCACACCAGGTTCGCCGCCATCGACGCCAGCAGCCAACCCCAGCCGAGGACGGGGTTAACGTGCTTGTTTATCGCACGCAGGGGCCGCTCGCCCGTCGACAGCGTCACGTAAGAAATCGCGCTGAGCATGACGATGCCGGCGATCATGGCCACCGGCTGGAGCCAAAGAAAACTGAACCCGACCAGCACGCCAAGGTAAAGACTCGATGAGAGGCTGCCGCCGCCGAGCGTTATGGCCGACTGCAGCCACCCCGGCCCCGATAGGCGGACAAACGCCCCGAAGAGCGGCAAGCGCCCTTTCTGGCGGGCGCCGACCAGAAGGCGGCGGTCTCGCTCGATCCGGGGGTTCATCGACAAATTGGGGGTTTCTGAATTATTTCCGGCCATCGTTACACCTCTTTGCCTTTCATAGTGGCAGGCTTTTTTTACGAGATCAAATAGCCGCCAAGAATTTCGCCGTTTCCATGCGAAAAGTTTTTTTGCTTGACATTGCCTACACTTGTAGTCTAAAATCAAACCATGTAAGCGAAAAGCCAAGGAGATCCGCGATGGCAAAGCCCGACAGAAGGCGAACTCCAAAACTTTCAGAAATGGAATGGGAAATTGTGAAACCGCTTTGGGAAAAAGGCCCGATGGCGGCGCGGGACATGTACCAGCATGTTCCGCAGGAATATGGATGGGCGTACAAAACCGTGAAGACGATGCTGTCGCGGCTGGTGAAGAAGGGTGTGCTGACGTACACGCAGGTGGGGAACAGCTATCTCTACGCGGCGGCTTATGGGCGTGACGAGATAACGCGGGCGGCGACGGGCAGTTTCATCGACCGTGTTTTTGACGGGGCGTTGCGTCCCTTTTTGGCACACTTTGTGGAACAGGCGTCCGAGGAGGAGTTGCGGGTGCTCCGTTCAGAGCTGGCGCGGCTGTCGCGCGAGCGGGAGAAAAGTAAATGAGTCTGCTGCCGTTTCTGGATACGCTGGGGGCGCGTTGGGCGGCGTGGATGTGGCCGATGGCGTGGCAGGTGGCGCTGTTGGCCGGGCTGCTTTGGCTGCTCAGCCTTCCTCTGCGAAAGGCCCCGGCCAATTTGCGTTACCTGCTGTGGCTGCTGGTGTTTTTCAAGCTCATCATTCACCCCGCGCTGGCCACTCCGTGGTCGGCGGGGACAATCCTTTCACGGCTCCCGGTAGACGTGATTGTCCGCCCGGCGGCGCCGGAATCCGCCGGCGTGCCGGCGGAACCGGGCGAGGCCGCGGCAGGTACAGAGATCGTGCAGGAACTTGAAATTGGGAGGGGGCGCCCGATGGCGAGGCAGACAGGGACGGCCGCCATGGCCGGCTGTATTTGGGCGGGTGTGGCGGCGTTCCTGGTTCTGCTGCTCGCGGCTCAGTCGTTCAGGTTCAACCGCCACATTCTGCGGGCGTGTTCGCCGGCGCCCGACGGCGTGCTGCATGTGTTCCGGCGCCAGCAGGCGGCTGTCGGCACCTTCCGAGGCACCGTCCACCTTTGCGGGGCGATCACCACGCCGGGCGTTTTCGGCCTCTTCAGGCCAAGAATTCTCCTGCCGGCAGACTGGCAGGAGAATTTTACCGAAGACGAACTTACCAACGTGATTGCCCATGAACTTGCGCATGTCAAGCGGCTCGACCTCCTGGTAAGCTGGGCCACCACCCTCCTCGCCTGCCTATACTGGTTTCACCCTGCTGTTTGGATAGCAAGCAGATATCTGCGCAGGGAACGCGAGATGGCTTGTGATGACGTGGCACTGATGGCGACGGGCCGCGAAGGACGTGCTTATGCGGGAACCATCCTGCGCGTGGCGGAAGGTTTTTCGGAACGCGTGCCCGCGGGGGTGGGGCTGCTGGGCCTGCTGGAAATGTCGGACAACCTGCTTCACCGCGTCCGGGCCGCGGGAGACTCGACCCGCCCAAGACGGGCAGGCTTAGGTTCTTTGGCGCTTGTGCTGCTGATGGTGTCGCTCTTGCCGATGGGAACGTGGCAGAGCTATGCGGCCGATGTAGCAGCAGTCGGCGACAGCCTGCCGGTCGCGGCACGCGCACAAGACGTGTCGCCGGGCGGCGATTATACGCCGGCAAATGCCAACCGCGCCCGCGGGGCCGTCGCAGTGCTTCCAATTGCAGGGACGGGACCGGCCGATGAGTTGGGCGAAGCGCCGGCAAAACTGAATGACCTGCTGTTGGAACGGCTGTTGTCGAAAGGCGTGCGGCTTGTCGATCGGGAGAAGGTGGATAGGGCGGCACGGGAATTGTCGCTGGGCGCTTCAGGCTTGGTACAGGCGGAGACGGCGGGGCGGTTGGGACAACTGGTTGGTGCAGAAGTGCTTGTAGCGCCAAAACTTATGCGGCTCGGGGGGCAGTGGGTGTTGACGGCGCGCCTGATAGATACGGAGACGTCGGAAATTGCAGCGGTCAAGGCGGAGTCGGCGGAGTCGGGCGGCTTGCCAGCGCTGGCGGAGGTGGCGGCGGCCGGGATCGAGGAACGGCTCTCGGCGTTCCGTGCGCGACCGCGGCCGGCCGCGGAAGACGGCGTGCAGGCGGCCATAACGGCACTGCGGGCCGAGTTGGCGGGGATGCGGCTGCCCCGGGTAGTGGTGGCGGTGCCGGAGTCGCACATAGGGACGTGGGTGCCGGATCCGGCGGGGGAAAACGCGATTGTGGGGGTGCTGGCGGAGGCCGGGTTCGAGGTGGTGGATGTCAACACGTTCATGAAACGGCGGGAGTCGAACTGGTGGCTGAACATTTTTCACGGGCCCTCCGAAGAGAGGGAAGGGACGGATATCGCGGTCCGTCAAGGGTGGCGCAATGGCGGCGACCTGCTGCATAACTCGCGCTTGGAAAAGATCAAGCAGAACGCGGACATCCTTATTGTGGGCGAAGCGTTCAGCGAGTATGCGGGGGAGACGCTGGGGTTTAAATCCTGCCGCGCCCGGATAGAAATCAAGGCCATCGACACGGCGACCGAAAAGATTGCCGTCGCCGACAGCCGGCACGCGACGGCGGCCGACACCGCGGAACTAACGGCGGGCAAGGCGGCATTGCGCAACGCGGGTAAAGAGCTGGGCGTAGACTTGGCGCGGCGGCTGGCAGCGTATTGGAATGCCAAATAGAGGCACGTGGAAATGACGACACTGAAACATCGGCTGATCCTCGTTTCGCCCATCCTGGTCATGGCGGTTATGGGGGCCGTGGCACAGGGGGCGGGGCCGATCGTCAAGATCGCGGAAAAAATCGAGGAATCCTCATCGCGAGTTGGCGGCAACGTCTTTGCCGTTTTACCGTTCACATATTCCGACGGCATCAAATCCATCGAGGGGGCGATTGTGTCGGAGCGGCTGGTGGAGGCACTTTCGACCCGCGGTTTTGTGAAGGTGGTGGAACGCAGCTTGCTGGACAAGGTGCTGGAAGAACAGAAGCTGGGGGCGTCGGGGCTGGTGGATCCCTCGAGCGCGGCCCGGATCGGAAAACTGCTGGGCGCCCGCGCCATCGTTACGGGCACCGTGACGGATCAGGGCGAACTCCTCGAGGTGCGTGTGCGGGTGGTGAACGCGGAGACAGCGGAAATCGCGGCGGTCGTGTCCGAAACCATGCCGCGCGTAATCAAGACGTTCATCAGCCCGTTGTGGTCGGAAATCAACCGGATCAAGAAAGAAACACCCAGTTTCAACGTACGGTTTTGGACAGACCGGGCGCAGTCGGCCACGGCCGTGCCACGCTATCGAATCGGCGAAACCGTTACGTTCTTCCTGGAAGCGGAACAGGACTGTTACGTCACCATCTTCGATTTCACGTCGAGCGGATCGATCCACGTGCTGTTTCCCAACGCGTTCATGCGCGACAACAAGATCAAGTCCGGAAGAACCTACGTCATCCCCGACGCCCAGGCAGGATTCAAAATCCGCGTCAGCGACCCGCCCGGCATTGAAAAACTCAAACTGTTCGCCACAACCAAAGATATCCCGCTGTTTCGCCAGGACTACAGCCAGGAGAAGTTCCGGTCGATCTCGGCGGACAACTACGCGGTCACGCGCGATCTGGTTCCCGTCATCGATTCGCTGGATGACAACGCCTGGGCCGAAGCGCAATTGGAACTGCAGATCGAACAGGTGTTGAGGAGCGAGCCGTGATGCTCAAGTTTGGGGAAAAACCGCGGCGGCTGTGGGTGGTGCTCGCGGCATTCGTAACGGCGCTGGCGCTGTTCGGCCTGTACTACGGGCTTGCGGGTAGTCCGGTTGCATCCGAAGAGGCACGCCTTCGCGAAGCCGTCCTGAACGACCCCGCCAACGCGGACGCCCGGATCGCTCTGGCCGCGTTTTTGGCCGAAAAGCAGGCGTGGCCGGAAGCCATCGTGACCTTGCAGGACGGCCTACGGCTGAGTCCGGAGCATGCCGGGCTCGCACGGACGCTGGCCGACGCGTATTGGGTGTGGGCGGATCAGGCCAAGGACGAGAAAAAGCGCAAGCGCGCCCGCAGATACCTGCAAATGGCCGTCGAAGCCGGCGAGGCAACCGGAAGGGAATACGCGCAGCTCGGATACCTCCTGCAGACTGCGGAAGAATTTGAAGGCGCGGCCCACGCCTACGACGAAGCCTGGCGCCGGAATCCGGACAGAATAGACCTCCTTCGCCAGGCTTGGGATGCCCGGATGCGGGCCGGCCGCTACGAAGAGATGCGGGACTTCGGCCACTCGCTCCTCGAGAAAGACCCGAACGACGCCTGGGCGTGGTATGCCATGGGGAGCGGCCAATACCTTCTGGGCGAGTACGACGAAGGCGTGAAGTCATTGCGCCGCAGCATCGAACTTGCAGATGGAAACCAGCGTCCGGTTTTCAAGTCCGCTTTGGATTACGCCCTGCCTTTTCAGTCCAAAGAGAAGAGCATGAAGAACTTTCAGGCACACTTCAAACTCGCCGACTGGCACGCCAAACGTAACCGACTCGACCGCGCGGCGGCCGAGTACCAGGCGGCGCTGAACGTGTGCGCAGAGAGCAACTGGCGGTCGGCGTGGGCGTATGCGCGGCTGGCGGACGTGGCCCTTATGCTCGATGATTCGGAGCAGGCCTACGAGAACGTGGAGCAGGCGGTTGCCGGCGCCAAAAAGGCATCCCAGTACTCGCTGCTGGGCACGTGTTACCAACTCCAGGCGAATATCTGCACGCTCATGGCGCACCGGTTTCCGGAACGCGAAGACACATTCAAGGCCAAGACGCTGGAAGCCCGCGAGAATCTGCTCAATCTGTGCCGCCAGCACGGAATGAAGCACATGGAGATCCACGCGCTTGCGGACTTGGCGTTCACCGCGCTGGATTTCTACGGCCCGGACGACGACCGCACCAGGAAGTATCGCGAAGACATGGCGCCGTACGTGCCTACCTCGGACACTGCCCTTGACTGTGCCGTGGGCAGCATCGCGACCACGGAAGCCCGTTTCCTGATGTACGAAAAGAAGTGGGGGAAGGCGGAAGAGTTGTTGCTGAAAGCCGTGGCCACCCGGCCCCACGTCAACGACAAAGGCCGGCCGTACATCTACGTCATGCTGGCCATGTCGGCCAACTCGCAGCAAAAATTCGACAAGGCCGTCGAATACGCCCGAGCCGGCGTCGGCGTGATGAACGACATGCGGCAAAGCATGGGTATTGACCAGTTCCGCCAGAAGATCGGCGGCGACCTGTGGCGGGAATTGTTCACCTGCCTGATCCAGACCGCTGTCGCCAAGAGCGACATGGCGGCCGTCTTCGATTACAGCGAGGAATACAAGGCGCGGGCGCTCCTCGAGGTAATGGGCACGAAGGCCGAGACGCGCCGCGGCCGCGAGCGCATTTTGCTTGCCCAAGCCGAACCGGCGCCCGCCGCGAGGTTTGAAGCCGAGGCGGATGTGGAGGAAGCGCCTCAATCAAAAAACCCGTTGCGCGATCTCGAGCTCGAACAGAGCCATTACCAACGCCTGCCCGAGGATGTGACGCCTGCGCAACGCCAGGTTGCCAGCAACACAAGAATGATGACGATCAAGTCCGGCGCCGCCCAAGATCTGGCCGCCGATTTTACGTTCATCAGCTACGGTGTCGGAAGCGATGAGACGATTGCAGTCGTGCTGACAGCCGAAGGCGTGCAAGCGGTGGAACTGGCCGGCGTGAACGAGCCGGTGTTGCGCGAGAAAATAAAACAGTTCCGGCGCGGCCTCGGCCTGCGCGGTGCGTTGCAGCGTGATCTGACCATCGAATCCAACCGGGCCGCCGAAGACGGGCGGGACGAGTCCCAGGAGGTCCTGGAGGAGTTGTACGAGTTGCTGTTCGCGCCGGTGCGGCCTTATATCCGTAACGATCTCGTGTATATCAGCGCGGACAGCGTGCTGAACTATCTGCCGTTCGAGGCGCTTCGCCACGACGGCCGTTACCTGATCGAAGACTACGCCATCGCTTACACACCAAGTGCGACTGTTCTCAAAGCCTGCATGGATAAGGAGCGCCACGGCCGGTCGAGCGTGCTGGCTCTGGGCAACCCGAACCTGCAGAATCCCGCGTTCCGGTTGATCAACGCCGAGGAGGAAGTCCAGGCGCTGTCGGACCTGTTCGAGAAGGCCAACGTGCTGACGGGCGACGCGGCGAACGAGCGGGTCGTGCAGGAGCAGGCGGGACAGTACGATGTGCTCCATTTCGCCTGCCACGGTGAACTTAACCTCGATGAGCCGATGTTGACTTCGCTGCGGCTGTCGCCGGACGGGGAAAACGACGGTTACCTTCACGCGGGTGAAGTGTTTGACCTGGATCTGAACGCGTCGCTGGTCGTGCTGAGCGCGTGCAACACGGGGTTGGGTGAGTTGCGCACGGGAAACGAACTCATGGGCCTGACGCGCAGCTTTCTTTATGCGGGTGCGCCGTCGATTGTCGCAAGCCTCTGGACGGTGGACGACCGCTCGACCGCATTTCTGATGCGCGCGTTTTACAAGAACCTTGCGAGCATGAATAAGGCCGAGGCGCTACGCCAGGCGAAACTCGCCACCATGAAACAGTATCCAGGCCCGTTCCACTGGGCGGCATTCTGCCTCCAGGGCGACTATAGAAGTTGAACGTGAGGGAACACGTGTTGTGGAGCCAGCAATGAGCGATCATTCTGACCGCAGGAAAACATGGATTCGAGTAGGGCTTGTTTTGGGCGCGCTCGCCATAGCGGGGAGCGTTTTTGCCGGTCTCTCGTATTTTCAAACGGTGGGACTTCATGCGTCGCAAGAAACAAAGCTTCGCCAGGCGGTGCTAGACAACCCGTTGAATGCCGTAGCGCGCATCGAGTTGGCTACGCTGCTCGCTGGTAAGCAGGGGTGGACGGAGGCCGTTGTAACCCTGCAGGACGGAACAAGACTGGCGCCGGAGGACATCTCGCTGCCGCGCGCGCTCGCGAAAATCTATGCCGACTGGGCTGAGGCGTCCCAGGACGAAAAGAAACTGCAGCGGGCAGGGCAATTCATGCAAGTGGTTATCAACTCGGGAAAGGCTACGGTCGAAGACTACGAAGCAATCGCCGAGCGCAACCGGAGCGCGGGACGTTACAAGGAGGCGGCGTGGGCGTTCGGCGAGGCATTCAAACGGGCGCCCGAGCGCCCCGACCTGCGCCGCCGCGCCTACCACGCGCGGCTCTTTGCAGGCAAATACGAAGAGGCGCGCGACTTCTACCAGGACGTGGTGGATAAGAATCCAACGGATGGAGCGGCGCTCCACAACCTGGCGCTCGCCCTGAGTTACCTCGGCGATTACAGGGGCGCGGAAGCAAATCTGCGGAAGAGGCTGCAGCTCCCACACGATGACGGTCACGCAGAAAGCCAGGAAAAACTCGAGTACGTGCAGCGGCTGCAATTGCAGGAAAAGGACACACGAAACTTCAAAGCCCATTACGACCTCGGCCGAAAACATAAACTGCGCGGTAGATTCGACAGGGCCATAGTCGAGTTGGAGACAGCCGTCGCGCTGAGCACCGAAACCAGCGAAACCCTGGCAAAGGCCTACAATGATCTTGGCTATCTCGCAAGCATGATGAACGACTGGGAAATGGCCGACCGGTATGCCGAGCCCACGGTCGCGGTGTGCCGTGAAGTCGGCGACTTGTACCAGCTCTCGCATGCCTATCAAGGCTTGGCCTTGATGTACAGGAGAAAGGCTAAAGGAAACCCGACGCGCAGAACGGAGTTCCTGGAGAAGGCTCTGGCGGCGCATCAACTTCAGTTGGAGGCCACCCGGAACTACGGCGAGTATTTCATGGAAGTCGCGTCTCTGGCGAATCTCGCCTCGTGCGCACGCGATCTTTACGGGCTCGAAGACGAGAGGACAAAAAAATACAGGGCCCAATTGGCCCCCCACCTGCCCAAAGATGATGAACCTGTACATTTCTCAGCCTTGGCCTCGGCAGTCAAGACGGAAGCCGCCCTGCGGATGGAGGAGAAAGACTTCGCCGGGGCCGAGAAACTCCTTCTCCAGGGTGCGGGCGCCAAAATGGACTCCCATGAAAAAAATGAGGCGTCCGCCTACTGCACCTTGGCCAGAATCGCCTGTACGAATGAACAGTACGAAAAAGGCATCGAATACGCCCGTAAGGGAATCGAGTTTCTGACGTCTTTCCGGATGCAGATGGGCTCCGACTCCGCACGTCAACAAGTGGGGGGACAACTCTGGCTCGACCTGTTCAAGAATCTCGTTCAATGTGCCATGGGCAAGGGCGACACGGCCCTCATATTCGATTACAGCGAGCAGTACAAGGCGCGGGCCTTGCTGGAGTTACTGCGAACAAAAGCGAACACGCAACAGGGCCGCGAGCGCCTGATGCTGGCCAAAGCCGAACCTGCCGGCGTTGTTGGCGAGGTCGCACTTCAGAGCGTGGAAGGAATGGCCGCACCCGCGGAGACGCGTGACCTGCTCCTCGAACAGACGCATTATCCTCGCCTTCCCGAAGATGCGAGCGTGGCGGGGCGGCAAGTGGCCAGCTATAAGCCCGCCCCAGCGCTTAAGGCAGCGCAGGCTCAGGCGATGGCGGGTGAATTCACGTTTATCAGCTACGGTATCGCCAACAACGCGGCCATGGCGATTGTCCTGACGCATGATTCAGTGAATGTGGTCGAGCTTCCGGGAGCGGCAGAGCGCGTATTGCGCGATGTTATCGACAAATTACGCAAAGCGCTCGGCCTCAAGCAGGACATGCACCGCGATCTGCACGTGGAGGGCGATCCGGGGGTTCAGTCGACCCCCGATGAGCGTGAAGCGGCCCTGCGGGAATCTCTCCAGCAGTTGTATGACGGGCTAATAGCGCCGGTGCGGCCTTACATCAACACCAGCCTCGTCTACATCAGCGCAGACGGCATTCTGAACTACCTGCCGTTCGAGGCACTTCAAAACAACGGCCGTTACCTGATCGAGGACTACGCCATCGCCTACGCGCCAAGCGCCACGGTGCTCAAACAGTGCATGGACAAGGAGCGCCACAACCGGTCCAGCGTGCTGGCGCTGGGCAATCCGAACCTGCAAAACCCCGCGTTCCGACTGATCAACGCCGAAGAAGAGGTGCGCGCGCTGTCGGAGCTTTTTGAGCGAGCGGACGTATACACGGGCGACGCGGCGAACGAGCGGGTCGTGCAGAAGCAGGCGGGACAGTACGATGTCCTCCATTTTGCCTGCCATGGCGAACTCAACCCGGACGAGCCGATGTTGACTTCGCTGCGGCTGTCGCCGGACGGGGAAAACGACGGTTACCTTCACGCGGGTGAAGTGTTTGACCTGGATTTGACCGCATCGCTGGTGGTGCTGAGCGCGTGCAACACGGGGTTGGGTGAGTTGCGCACCGGAAACGAACTCATGGGCCTGACGCGCAGCTTCCTCTACGCAGGCGCGCCGTCAATTGTGGCCAGCCTTTGGACGGTGGACGACCGCTCGACCGCATTTCTGATGCGCGAGTTTTACAAGAACCTGGCGAGCATGAACAAAGCCCAGGCGCTCCGCCAGGCCAAGCTGGAAACGATGAAACAGTATCCGGAGCCGTTCCACTGGGCCGCCTTCTTCCTCCAGGGCGACTACCGCTGATCCGCCGCCATTCAGCCTTTTCTTGCACCGCAATCACGTGAAGCTTTATTCAATTGTGATTTCGGGTGTGGTCGTGATTCTGTTGTGCGCAAGTGCGTTGGGCGCAGACGAAACTGCCGCGTTGCGCGTGGCCACGTTCGAGCCGGCGGCGCGGGCCGCGCTTACACGTCAACCAACTCGGAGCCCAGCGCGCCCAATTCAACGGGCATGGTTTTTTTGTCCAGCTTGAGCGTCACCCTCTGCGGCTGTTCGGCCAGGTTCCAAAGCAGCGCCTTCTTCGCCGTCGGATACCACGCGCACACGGCGGGCACATCCTCGACCACATGCGGCACGCCCGCCAGTTCCGGAAGGATCTGCCGCTTGAACGCGAACAGGGCGTTCAAATCTTCCGCAACATCGTTCCGCGCGATCAGCTTCGTCCCCGGCGATTGCACGACTCGCGCGTCGAAATCCGTCAAAAACGTCCAGCCGTCGCGCGCGGGTTCCGCGGTCACTTCGAACGGCACGCCCGCCGCCAGAAACAGGCTGTACGGGTTGTCGTCGCCCACCCAGCGGCTCTGTTCGCCCCAGTAATGTTTGAACGGTCCGCGCGGCAGGTGGCCGGCGATTTGGCGGTGGAATTGGGCCTGCTTTTTCATCGCCGGCCCAAGCGAGGCCCAATGTGTCCGCGGAAACGGCGTGATGCCGCTCATGAACATGGTGTTGCGCACGTCGCTGATGGTCGAGATGACCAGTTTCGCCGCCATGTTCGCCGCCGATAGACTGTCCGGCGGCCACGCGGTGGTTTCGCTGTATGCCAGGTCCGGCGACACGAACCGCCGGTGGAACAGCGAACTGAACAGCTCGTTCGTCTTTCCCTTGACGGGCGCGAACGATTTGTCGCCGAACATCAGTTCGCCCACCCGCATGGGCGCCTGGCGGTAGTCATCGAGCCGGATCCCCGCCTTTTCCGCGCCCAGGTACATCACCATGATGCCGAGCCGCATTTCAGGCGCCGCGGCGGCCTGCTGCGCCCGGAACGATCCCGTCAGCTCGTCGCACACGTCTGTCAGCCACGCCCGCAACACGGGTGTCAACTCGCGGTCACGCGCCGCCCCGAGCAGGTCCCCCCACTCCGTTTCGCCGTACCCGTGCTTTTTCAGGAAACCCGCCTTGTGCGCGTCGCAGAAACACCCGCCGATGTTGCCGGGGCCGATTGCCAGCCGGAAATCGTCGTCGACGAAAACCGTGCCGGGATCGACCTTCTTGAGTTCAGCCAACGCCGCCGTGTTGAGTTCCGTGCCCGGCGGATGGAGGCACACGCCGCCGTGTTTCCGGCCCGCCGCATCAATCCCGAACTGCCACGGCATCAGGCCGACGTCGGGCATGTAATCGGGGTTTTTCTCGTTGAACGTCGGGTGCCCCAGTGGGATCGTGATGCTGTGCGCGGCCATCCCCTCAGCCTGGATCCGGGCATGCCACTCGTTGGTCTCTTCGATCGAGTGGTGCCACACGCCGCTGAAGAAACTGGCGGTCCAGATGTCGGTGACGCCGGCGCCACGGACAAGTTCGAGCAGCTTCGGGTCGGCTTTGAATGCGTCTATGGACACGGACAGGTTGTAGCGGCGCGGATTGAAGTCCGCTTCGTCGCCCGCCGCGCGCCTGCAAACCAATCCCGCGGCAACCGCCCCCGCCGCGCCCGATAGAAACCCCCGCCTCGTGATGTGCATGTCCCGCGCCTCCATTTTTCTGACGATTCTACCAGAATGGGCTCCCGTAGGCGCGGTCGTCTCGCCCGCGCCGTCAACGCCCCGGCCGATCTCCCAAACCATGAGCGGCCCGATCGCAACAAGCCGAGGGTGTTCAGGTTATTTATTAAATCAGCTTTCTCCGTTGATACGACGCCCGCGGTCTGGACGGCGCGGGCGAGACGACCGCGCCTACAAGGACCTTGGAGATCGTCTTTGCAGCATGGCATAATGTGCGCACAGCCTGAGGCCGGTGGGAACAGGCTTAAAACAGGACGGACATGTCAGTTGCGGTTTTGGTCATTGTCGCGGCGGGTTTGGGCGCGTTTCTGCTTCGGGGGAACTCGTTCTCGGGTCTGGACGGCCTGGTTTTCCGGCTGTATACAGGGTTCGCAGTGTGCGCCGCGGGTGTGCTCGTGGCCGGAAGCGTATCACTGGGGCTGTCGCAGTTGATCCTCGTTCTCGCCGCGGCCGTGTGGCTGGCCTGGGAGATTTTCGCCCGCAAGAAGTCTGAAACGGAGCCAGCCCTCGCCAAAAACCCCGCGCCTCTTACTCTTGTCGAATATCTGAGCCTCGCAGCCGTTTTTGGGTCGCTGGGCTTGTCGCTGATCAGCGCATTCGCCCCGGTGACGGGCTGGGATGCGGCCGTGGCGCATGCGGCGTTGCCCGCGGCCTACGCGCGCGAGGGCCGCATCGGCGTCGTGGCGGGCAACGAGTACTCCGGCTATCCGAACCTGCTGCACGTCCTGTTTGCGCAGGCGTACTACTCCGACGGCGAGATCGGCCTCGGCCTGATCAACTGGTGGTTTGCCGCCATGGCGTGCGGCGCCGCGTACGCGCTGGGCCGGCGAATTCAGGGCCGGGCGTGCGGTCTCATCTCCGCGGCCATACTGGCAACCGCCCCCATATTTGTCGATCAGGCGGCCGCGCCTTCCATCGATCTGGCCTTCACCGGTTTTACGCTCGCAGCGCTTGCGGCGTTCGTAACGTGGCTGGACGATCGCGGCGCGGAGTGGCTGCTGGTTGCGGCCGTGCTGGCGGGCGCGTCGTGCGGCGTGCGTCACACCGGCTACCTTGTCTGCGCGGTTCTGGCCGCGGCCTGTCTCGTTTACGGACGGCACGAGCGATTGCGCACCATGGCCTGGTTTTCATGCGTCGCACTGGTCGCGGCGTCTCCGTGGCTGATCCGCAGCGCGGTTGTCACAGGCAATCCGGTCTACCCGTTCTTTGCGTCCGCGTTTGGCGGAGCCGCCATGCAGCACAGGAACATCACCGCGCTGGCCGCGCATGAGTCGGTCAAAACGGTCGGCGTGCGCGACTTCCTGATGTTTCCCTGGAACATCGTAATGCGGCCGGGCATGTTCGACGGTTGGTCAAAATCGCCCGGCGGCCTTGTCCTCATTCTGGGTATACCCGGCCTGTTCGCCGGCGGGAGAAAGGCACGGAGGCTTGGCTTGTTCAGCGCGGCGGGCGTCGCGGCGTTTTATTTTTTCCAGCGGCTGGCCCGTTATATACTGCCGTTTTTCGCGCCGATGATGGTGGTGGGCGCGGCGGGCGTGGTGCGGATGCGATCGTTGCGGTATGTTACGGTCCCTGCGTTGGCGGCCGTGTTCCTGTTCGGGTTGACACTCGCAGGCGGCGCCAACCAGTTTAAAGTTCGCGCGGCGCTGGGACTCGAATCACGCGAAGAGTATCTCGAACAAAGGGTCGAGCGGTACCCGGCATTTGATTGGATCAACAAGCACGTGCCGCCCGAAGACGTAGTCCTCACGCTGGACCGCCGGACGTATTACCTGATTGGGCGGTCCTGGCAGAACGACGAGCCGTTGCGGCGGCTGGCTTCGGCGGATGCGCAAGCCAGGCTCGATTGGATGCGCATTCACGGCGTGAAATGGATAATGGCGCCTGCCAATTACATCGAGGAGTCGCCGGGACTGCGAGATCCGTTTCTCGGCATGCTGGAGGAGTGGCGCCACGATACTCGCCATTACCGGCTGGTCAAGCGGCTCGATTTGCCGCGCACGCGGCGCCGCGGCCGCGAGATCGTCGACATCTACGAGGTTCGCTATGACTGACGCAGGGCCGGCCGGGGCCGTGGGCAAAACAATCGCCCGCAACACTGCGTACAACGCGGGGGGCCGGCTGTGGGAGGCGCTGGTCAACCTGCTCCTGACGGCGTACATCGTGCCCAAGGTGGGGCTGGCGGCGTACGGCACCTGGGCGCTGGTGGGCCTGTTCACGAGCTATTTCACGCTGCTCGATTTCGGCCTGGGCAGCGGCTTCTCTAAATACATCGCCCAATATGCCGCAAAACGCGACACGCCCGCCCTCTCCGCCATCGTCAGCACCGGCTTCTTCTTCTATCTCGCGCTCGCGGCCGTCATCGTCGCCGCCGGCTGGCCCTGTATCGACGGCCTGATCCGCCTCATCGGCGTTTTTTATCCCGGCGCCGCGCTTGATTCGGCCAACGCCGCTACCGTGGCCGAGGTGCGATTCCTGTTGCGATGGGGGCTTGTCCTCTATGCCGCGTCGACGCCCGTGGCCGCGTTCAGCTCGATCCAGACCGGCTTGCAACGCATGGGAGTCACCAACGCCATCAGCGTCGCCTCATCTCTGCTGAAAGTCGCCGCGACCGTCCTGTTTCTCGAACGCGGTCACGGCGTGCGCGGCCTGTTGTACGCCAACGGCGTCGTGTTTGCCGTTTTTGCCGTCGCATGCGTCGTCTCCGCGTTTTGGCTGGCGCCCCACCTCCGCGTCTCGCCGGGTAGAATCACGCGAAGAGCATTCGGCGAATTGTTTTCCTACGGGTGGCGCACGCAGGTGGCCAAACTGTCCAACCTCATCCTGTTTCAAACCGACAAGGCCGTCGTGTTCGCCGCGTACGGCGCGCTGGGCCTCGTGGGCGTGTACAGAATCGGCGAGGAGCTTGCCGGCAAAATGCGGCAGGCGCCCGCCCTGCTTCTGAGCGCCATCATACCCGCCGCGTCCGATCTCGATGCGCGTGGCGACGACGAGCGGCTGCGGAGGCTTTATGTCCTCTCGTCGAAATACGTCGCCGCGCTGACCGTGCCGCTCGTTGCGTATCTGGCCGGGGCGGCGGGGCCGCTGATCCGCACGTGGGTAGGCGACATCGACGGCGTCGATACCGCCGCGTGGGTAATGCGCATCCTTGTGGTTGGCTACCTCGCCAACGTCATCCCCGGCGCCGGCGTGAGCGTCGCGCTCGGCAAGGGCCGCCCCGACGTTCAGATGAAAGCCGGCCTCATCGCCACGGTGGGCAACATCGGGTTCACGCTGGCGCTCCTGTTAACGGTAGGTTTCTACGGAATCCCGCTCGGCACCGCCCTGGCGATGGCGTTGTCGTGCGCGTGGTTCTTGCGCGCCATGCGCCCCGTGGCCGGCGTGGGCGCAGTCGAGGTGGCGCGGCTCAGCCTGCTGTGGCCGGCGGTCGCGTCGCTGCCCGGTCTCGCCGGGTGCATCGCGGGCGAACTGCTCAGCGCCGGCATGACCGGCCGGCTGCCCAACGCGGCCGTTGCGGCGGGATGCGCGGTGTTTTTCGGCGCAAGTTACCTGGCGTTGATCCGATACACGCCGTTTCTTGACGCCTTCGATGTGGATTTCCTCGCCAACATGCTGCGGTTGAAACGCGTCCCGGGCTTTGACGCCTATGTGCGGAGGGTCGGCCGTGCGTAGCGACGTCAGCATTGTGATTCCGTCCTGGAACGGCAACCCATTGCTGGCGGAGTGCCTGCGGTCAATCGAATCGCAGACGCTGGGCCGCGTCGATACGCTCGTGGTCGATGACGCCTCGACCGACGGCACGGCTGATATGGTGCGTGAGCGGTTTCCCTGGGCAACCGTGCTGCGGCTCGAACAGAACAGCGGGTTTTGCGCCGCCGTGAACGCGGGCATTGCCAGTATGGCATCCAAATACGTGTTCCTGCTCAACAACGACATCACGCTGCACCCCGAATGCATCGCCCGGCTGATTGCCGCCGCGGAACAATCAGGCGCCGACCTTCTCGCGCCGCTGATCCTGTGGCGCGACCAGCCCGACGTTATCTACAGCGCCGGGGACAGGCAGCGCGCCAACGGCCGGCCTGAATCCATTGGGTTCATGTCGCCCTGCGCAGGTTTTGCTTGTCCTGACAAGGTGTTCGGCGTGAGCGCGGCCGCGGGCTTGTACCGGCGCGACGTTTTTGATCGCATCGGGGCGTTCGATTGCCGGTTCGGCACATATTTCTCCGACAGCGACCTCAGTTTTCGTGCGCGGCTCGCCGGTTTCAAGGCCGTGTTTGTGCGCGAGGCGGTCGCGTGGCACGTCGGGTCGGCAAGCCTCGGCGGCAGCACGCTCAAACGCACCCGCGAATGCTGCGTCAACCACGCCCTGCTCGTGATCAAAAACATGCCGGTCCCGCTGCTCGCCCATTACGCGCCGCTCATCCTGCGCGAGCGCCTACACCAGATCCGCAGGCTGTTCTCCGCCGCCAGGGCCGAGCGCGGCGCTCTCTACGCCGCGGGGGAGGTGGCCGCGGCGGGTGTGCGCGTACTGAAGCTGTGGCCGCATGCCCTGCGCGAGCGCAGGCGCATCCAGCGAAGTCGAAAAATCTCGACCGCCGAACTCAGGGGTTTGCTTTCGCCATGAAAAAGTGGCTCAACATCGTCCCGGCTCCGGTCCTGCTGCTTTCGCTCGCGCTTGCTTCGACGCAGCCGCTGATTGGCCTGTGGCTTGCCTGCGCGCCGCCTCCAGGTTACGCCGCCACGGGCCTGCACATCCCCGACAGCGCCCTGTTTTTGCAAAGCATGCGGATGTTTTTCAACGGTTTTGAGTCGCAATATGCTACGTGCCAATCAACCGCAACGAGCGGGGTCGAGTTCTACCCGCTGCCGCACCTGTGGCTGTATGGCGTGGTCGGGGCTGTCGCGCACATGCTGGGCGTCCGCGATTTCGCCATGTACTTCATCGCCAACGGCATCGGCGCATTTATTTATCTTCTGGCTGTTTACTTTTTCCTGCGCGAAGTGGTGCGGCAAAATTGGCGGCTGCCGTTTGCGCTGTTTTGCCTGAGCGGCGGCCTCGGCGGCATTCTCTATTTCGCAACGCGGCTGCTCGGCCTTCAGTCAGCGCCAGCATTTGCAGATTACTTCCGGCGCTTCGCGCTCTACGAGTTGTTCGAAGGCGCGCACTTGCAGCCGGTTTTGTGTTTCCCGCGCCTGTATTACACGCTCTCGCTGGCGCTGTGCCTGGGCGCGCTGACGCTGCTGATCAAAGGGCGCAGGCAAAACAATCGACGCGTGCTCGCCCTCGCGGGGCTGCTGTTCCTGCCCGGCATATTCATCGACATGCGGTACGGCGCCTTCACGCTCGCGCTGGCCTTCCTCTACTTCTGGCAGGAAACCCCGCCTGCCCGCCCGCTCACCTCTGCCTTCTCGATCGGCTGGCTCGCCCTACCCGGGATTGCCGGCGCCGCCGCAGGGTGGCTCCTGATGAAAACCAACCAGGCCGCCATCCAAAACCACATCGACGTGGCCAACACCGCCATGTGGCTGACGCCGTTCCTCAGCGTTGCGGCGTTACACTTGCTTGTCGCTCCGCAGGAAGTCTACCGCCGCGCCGCGCGTCTGCCGCGTCTGGAAAAGACACTTGCATTCGGCGCCATCGGCTACCTGGCGGCGTTTGCCGTGCTGTTTGCCGCATACCAAGTTTACTGGGGCAACATCCTGGTCGCGCGCGACGCCGCCGTCGCGCTGGCCGTCTCCGACTGGGCGTTCATCGGCGCGGCCGCGGGCATTACTGTCTCCTTGTTACATTCGAAGCCATTTGTGGTGCGGGCGTCTCGCCTGCACATTGAATCCGCCTTAGACCTGCAGGCGAGACGCCCGCA
>Ga0315285_10000830_pt1 | contig 32135 bp, 34 predicted proteins | sample YL17G09_36_MG_FD_203698 | JGI IMG/M metagenome (GOLD analysis project Ga0315285, IMG submission 203698) | Sediment microbial communities from Yellowstone Lake, YNP, Wyoming, USA - YL17G09_36 | ecosystem: Environmental > Aquatic > Freshwater > Lake > Sediment | place: USA: Wyoming | collected...
TTTTTCCTGTTTCTCCTTGATAAGCTTGCGTCTGTAATGTTCGTAAGTAATCACGAGGAGAAGAGCCTATTTCTAATTGTCTTCTGCCTCCTAATGTCTTTCCTCGGCCTTGTTGAGGCATAATGGATAAACTTTCAACTAATCCCACAGACCAGCCTGGAACGGCACAAATACGTCCATTATTGACTACTTCTAATTTGGTCTGTCCCTGATGATTGCTTGAATATTCTTGAGGAAAATATACAAGTTCGTCTGTATCTAGTGCCTGTCTTAAGGTATCCCATATCCAGACATGTTTTTCGGTATTGACACGAACAGGTATTAAAGGATCAAAAGGAGAACGTCTGGTTTGATAAATTTTTCCTTCTTTTGCGTGTCTCAGGACAGCTGTCCCTAGTCTATCAATCAGTAAAGAGGTAGGTATTGCCATGGGGGTTAACTCTAAACGATCAAACCCTTGTGGAACTTTTCTATCTACAAGCTCTCTATTATGATCAAATAGTTCTACAACCTGTTCTTGGGTTGGTATTGGATACTCTTTTCCATCTATTCCAATCACCCCAATGCTTTCTGATTTCGGAAGAAGCGTGAGAACGCCGGTGCGGTTTAAGGCGGTAACGCAACGGGCATATTCCCTTTCATACAGGAATTTCCGCGACAAGCGTGTATAATTAGTTGTGAAATAAAGCATTTTTATGATACTACTTCACCGCCTCATATAGATCTGCTGTGCCTACTGTCTTCGTCCTTTTTATTTTCCCTTCGGCTTGCAACCGCTAAACCCTTGCCAGCCAGAGGATATTTTTTCATCTGTCTCTTTTCATCTATTGAAATAAAGAACCCTTTTCTATTTAAATCTTTGTCAGGATGAATTCACTCCGGATATACCGGTGAAAATGAGCAATATCTATTTTTATAGCGCTTGTAATATAAAAAAGTGCAGGGGAAGGGATTTGAACACCTGAAGTTAAAAACCAAACTCTAATTCTTTTTTATTTTTAGTAAATTATAAGTTATTAGTAGGGATTATAATGGATTGGTTTATGAAGTATTATGTCTATGTTATCAGGCTTGACGATGCAGTTTTGAAGTCACGTAAGTTTAGGCTTCGTAATCCAGATATGATTCCTGGTCTTCCTTGTTTTTATGTTGGTCAGAGTTGCCATTCTCCTGAGATTCGTTTCTGGCATCATAAAAAAGGGTATAAGGGTAATCGTTTTGCTAAGGAATTTGGTTTGGGTCTTTGCCCTCGATTATTTGAGAGTTTGAATCCGGTAGGGACTCGTAAAGAAGCAGAGATTATTGAGGCAAGGCTTACTGAGAGTTTGAGGATTAAGGGTCATGGTGTTTGGTCTAATTAAAATTGATATTTTGAATAATGGAATATTTTGCCGGAAACAAACTGCGCTCTACATGTCATGGATATCCTGTGAAACGAAAAATAAATATTCGTACAAGGTTGTTGTTACAGTAGTTGCTTTCTTCTATTGTTTTTTCAGGATTCACTGTACATTTTAATCTATATAAGAGATAAAAATATGGAACAATATCCCATTCATAACCAAGAAAATATTGATAAACTGCCCCAGGTTTCAATTCATTAAGGCCCAATATATGAGTTTCAGAGTGAATAATGTCTCCGAAAAATAGTCTTTTAATTTCGTCGTGTAAATAAAAAGTTCCAGTAGCGGTTTCGGTACCAATATTTTTTATGACTGCATATACACAGTAATTAGGTGTATCTGGTATACGATCTCTATATATGCTGCTAACAATTAAATCAGGTTTTCCCACATTTGCTAAAACAGGAATACAAGTTGTCGACAAGAATAGGCATACAATACCTATAATTAAACCTCTTTTCAAGATGTTCTTCCCCATATTATTCCTTCCATACTTCTTTTCTTTCCCATAGCATCCGATGGTAGATACACATAGATTAGTCTCTTTTGATAGTCTCAGTTTTAGTTTTCTTTTTATTTATCAATATAGAAATATATAATTATCCAGGTATTTAAATTTTATCCGGTAATTTAGTGCAGGGGAAGGGATTTGAACCCTTGGACCTCTGCAGGACAAGACTCTGAATCTTGCGCCGTTGGCCAAGCTTGGCTACCCCTGCTCAAGATAAAGCTATATGGATTTTGTTATTTTAGTTTGTCGGGATAAAAAAAAAGCGTAATAATTAATACTACTTTGTGTGTTGGTCTGTATTTTCCCTCAAAAAACCAGAATGTCCTCGGCTTTTCAATTCAAAACGCTATACATTGATAAACTGTTAACATACAAACACCGAAACACACATGACATGTACCATGAAAGTAATGTTTTTTATCATCGGTTCCATAATAGATGCCTTGTTCACCCTTGAAAAAGAACTGCATGAACGGTAGTGATTAGATTATTCTGGAACAATAAAAGGGATATCATCAAGGATCCTATCTGCTTCTTCAGAGGAGATTTGCAAATGGCGTTCAAATACCCTCCTAGTATAGATGCGGAGTAACTCCCTTCGTACCTGTGGAAGCGTAGGAAGTTTCTCACCAGGATGAGCTTCATTGATTCTAAGGAGCATTAGGTAGGAAAATGCTATCGCAACCATGACTGCATGATGGCACCATCCTTGCCATTTTCTACCTTCAAATTCATCGAAACCCAGTTCACCTTTCATCTGTTTCCAACCCTGCTCGATCACCCATCTGCTATGCGCTATCCGAACAACTTCTTCTAACGAAGCATCATCGAAACCCCAGCACATGTACACCTTCAGTTCACCATCATTGGTTTTTTCGAACAATATCCAACCAGTCTCATCAGTGGGTCTCCCAGTTTTTGTCACACGAACACGCATCCGATAGAATCGTGCAGACAACGTCCCTTTCGTTCCTTCTGACCATTCTACCGTCTGCCAGTTGCCATCCAGTATCTCACGAGCAATAACATCAGCAGTATGCGGTTTAATATCTCGAGGGAATCCAGGATGTTTTCGAAGGGTACCACATGCATATTGTGTGCCTGCAGGAATAATTGGTGTATCCTCAGGGACAACTGCGAAATCTGATGGGATAACTGCCACTACAAAAGGTTCTTTCCACTGTCGTAAGGTATCTCGAAAACCCCCGTCAGTCCCATAATCTGCATCTGCGACGATCGCACAGTAAGGAACATGTTCTTCACGGACACAGCTGATCAGGTCTAAACCGATCTTCGATTTTGTTTGAAACTGTACATTCTTAGGGATACCAGCTTCTGCGCATCTCTGCCGGTTCTCAAACCAGTCCTCAGGTATATACAACTGCAAACCAGCTGGCCAATACCTCACATCTGCATTCCAACTCTCTCCTGGGACGCTATACCAACATCCGACAAAAACCTGACAGTTTCCCGTCTTACCAAGAGTCCCAGAGTACTGACGATTCACCCCCGGGGATTTCACTCCTTTCTTCTCTTGCCCGGTATCATCAACGATGATTACACCTTCTGGTCGCGCAGTTGCTTTAGCCATCGTTTGAATATTGGTTGTCATAACCTTCTGGGGATCCCATGGTGAATCAGTGATGAACTGCTGTACAACATTCAAGTCCAAACGAATCCGACGTGCCACACCAGACATATTCTTCCGTTTACCTGGAAGGATAACACCGGATAAATATCCTTGGGCAGCCTGTTTTGTCTCTTTGCATCTGGACCAGCCTGTCCAATGCGAAGAAAAACGAGTAAAAAAACTAGATAACTGTTTCAATCCCCTGCCAATAGGAAACAACCTTCTCCTATTCATCATGCATCCCATGAGGGATATAGAGATGCATGTGTTAGTACTTTTCACTCAAGTGAGCAAGTAACTAACAAAGTAGTATTAGGTAAACAAAACAAAATTGATCCACCGACAATAATAGAAATTCCTTTCATTGAAAATAAATTAAGTGAAATTCAAATATTACATTTAAAAGAAACTACACAGAAAATAAGAGAAAGAATAATTAAAAACAAAATACCATCTTTTAAAACTATAGAAAAACCTATAGAAGATGTTAAAATTTATGAAATAAAAGAAAACAAGATCGACATATTAACCAGATGGTATAAACCATTTACAGCGAATCTTAAAACAAGTCCTTATCCAGAGTTTTTTCACCAATATTGGAATAGGATTTTATCTTATGGTTTCGACAAAGAAGAAAGACGACAAATCAAACTACAGAAACTTTTAATTAAATATTGTAAAAAATGGGGTGTTTATAAAAAAGTTAGATTATTGAATTGTTTGCCTTTTATATCTGTAGAAAATTTGAAAGTACCCATAGAAATAGACTGGGATGGGGTTTTCTCAGATATAGCAACAATTTCAACAGATAAACAAGAACTAATTGAATATGATCCAATTGAATGCAATGCAGATCCAGATAGTTTTAACGATGAACACGATTACGGACTTGAAACTGAAATAGAAGGCTGATTTTATAAGGAGAAAATAAATGTTTTCAACACTTAATATATATGAGAAGAGGATGCATCCTTCTCTTAGCCAAAAAAATGAACACTAAATTTTTTATTTCAATATCTATAATACACTTTAATACAAAATAATTTTATAGGAGAAAAAAGATATAAAATGCTTAACAAAAAAGCAACATGTTTCTATCTAGCAAAAGAATTAACTGAGAAATTCCCCTGGTCTAACAAATCTGAATTTGTAGAAATAGCCGTTTTATTCAGCATTGATGCATTTAATTCAGATCCAATAGTACAAGACCAGTTTTTAAAACTAAGAGAACTAAGAAGAAACAACAAATAGGTAAAATTTATTAATGGATAAAATATATATGGTTTCAACACAGGAAGGGGCTACCCTTTTTTAACAAAGCCCCCTCCTATTTAGCGCTAAATAGGTGAAGAGAGATGCACCAAATAAATAAAAACTATGCAGAGCCAGGGGGTTTAAACAATGGCTATTTTTGAATATTTATCGCCGGTTTTCCTCAAAAAAATATACCCTGACCTAAAAATGAAGATATCGGAAAGAGCAAACGCAACACTAATTTATTCCGAGAAATTCAACCAAATCATATATATAAAACAACTAAATAAAAAGAAATCAGTAACACCAAAATATTTCCTTCAAAAAGAAACAGGTTTAAGAGATAAAATAATCAACGATGCCGAAAGGAAAATGCAACGACTCTACGGGAGAAAAAGAGGACTGCAACGATACAAAGACAGTTTTAAATTAATAGTATTTACAACACCAAATATTTCAAATCATTTCTGGCAATATCTATGGGCTATAAACATGAAATTAAAACATGAACATAAACAGATCATGTATATGGTATTTGAAACAACAAAAACACCAGATAAAGAAATAACTGGAATAATATGCGGAGCATTAACCAAACAATACAAAGCACTCTATCAAATAAGTATGCAGACAGCGAATAAAACAATAAAATATCCTTTCGGTAAATTAAAACTTAAACTAGATGATCTAAAATATGCACTATCAAAACTAGAAAGCAAATACTACGAATGCAGTTCACATGATACACTTAAAAAGAAATTCGATGAAACATTCGCCAAATACGATTATAACATCATAATACACAACCAGACAGGCCAAACAATAAAGGCCATGGATTACCATCCAACTAAAATAAAGTTCGAGAAAGAACCATATAAAGCAGACGTGGAGGTTATTTAACAGGAGTAAAAAAGTTATAGGTCCATGAAAAACATGAAATTGGCACTTATGAGTACCAAAATAAGGAGGGACATTAAGTAGCGTATTAAACAATTATAATATTAATATACTGTTTAATGTAACGGGAGAAAAGAGACCTCATAAGTTCGAGTTTCTAAAAAAAGAGTACCTAAAACTTTTCCAATCTGTTGGTAAGGAGTAAAAACATGAGTGAAGATTCTAAAATATTAAAAAAAATTGAAGCAGAAAATCATAAATTAAAACGTTTGAAAGCAGAAATAGAATCTCTAATAAATGACGCAACAAAAAGATTTAAATTACCAGTAAATAAAACATATAAAGAACGATTAAAATTATTAAGAAAGTTTGATGGTTTAAAAAGACATCAATTCGATATATATTTTTCAGGATTCGCAACTGCGAACAAAAACTCATTAAAAGAATTGTACGAATTCAATAAGGAATTAATAGACAAATGGACTATCGGAGATGTTGAAAAATACATAAAACTTTGTAAACATGCTTTTAAATTATCAAATGAGAAAGCTATATCTAAAATAATAGTTGATGATGCAATCTGTTTTAATTTTCTTTATGATAAAATGATTAAAAAGTAGATGGTTTTCTCTGCACTCTTTCCTTTCAAAACTTAGTTTACATTGTTTACGCATTAAAAAAAGGGTGGGGTTGATATGTTAAATATTATCATGGGTTACGGTCGGGGTACCTAAGGATACTTCGAGAGGGTGGTATGTTGTATCATTGTTATCTACTATGTATTGTATAATATCCTCGAAAAACTCCCGAATCGGGAGTTTTTGAATATAAAATCTATGAAAAAGAAGTACTATCGACAAAAGTGGAGAGTACCAAAACCTGGACACAATATTGTAAAGATATTGGTAGTCAAATAAATGTGGTTAATCATTGTGGGGAGGAGTTTTTAGTTATGGTCAAGAATAAGGAGAATGTTTTAAAAAGTCTTGGAGAAAGTCTGGGCATTGTATCTAATGCTTGCAGCAAGAATAATGTTACTCGTACAACTTTTTATAAATGGTGTAAAAATGATCCAAAGTTTAGGGAAGCTGTTGATGATATCAGGGAGAGGCAGATAGACATTGTTGAATCTATGCTGATGCGTAAGATCATTGAGGAGCATGATACTGCTAGTATTATCTTTTATTTGAAGTGTAGGGCTAAGCATCGGGGTTATTGTGAGCATTTAGCGGTTATTCCTGTGAGTGGTAAGCAGAAGGTTTGTTTTGAAGACTTCCGATCACTTTTTGTAGAAGATATACCTGTTAAGAGAGTGGATGTGTCACGGGTTACGGTTGATCCTAAACTTTTGAAAAAGACCAATGTAAACGATGAGGAGACGATGATACTTGAGGAAATCAACGATTAGATGTAATTTTTGTGGTAAACGATTCAGAATTATATCTGGCACTTTTCCGCCGTCTGTGTGCCCGTGTTGTAAGACTAGTACGAGTTTTAGTTTCTTGGATATTGTACCATCTGTTAAGGTTAAGAATTGCAAGGAATGTAAGGATCAGTTACCCAGGATCTGCGGTTATTGTGGTAAAAGTCATCTTGCGGGTGAGATCTGTTTCAGTGAGATTATGAGTAATAAACAAGCGAACAGGGGAGAGATGATCATATGAAGAAATCTAAGAAACAGAAGGATTCTACTAAACAGATGGTTGAGGAAATATTTTTATTGAACATGTATAAACAATATCAGAAGGATAACGAGAGATTAAAGGAAATTGAGAGTATATTTTATGTATAAAATGGAGTAGATAAAAAATGAGTGAAAAAACACTTGAAGAATTGGATGCTGAACTATACAGATATCAACAGATAAACAAAGAGTTGGAACGTATGCAGAAATTGCAGGGTAATATGACAGCGACTAGTCGACTGCAAACAACGGGAGGCAATCAGCAATCTATGAACATGGGAACTGATAGAGGTTTTGAGGAATTCAGAGCTGGATACGTTGAAAGGATGCAAAAAAGAGGCATGAACATTAAAGGCCGTACGTATGCGGAAATCGTTGAGGAACTGAGTTATCATAGAGTTTAAGATTGATTAATTTCTTCCTCTTTTTTCTTTCTTTTTATTATTTTAAAAAGCTTATAAAAATATAGATATTGGTGTATAAAAATGGTAAATATTGAGTTATTGAAGAAACAAAAAAATGATATTGAAAGCAGGTTAAATGAAGTAGAAAAACAAAGAACAGAAATCAGTCATAGGATTAAACTTATTCAGGTTGAACATGGTCAGAAAACAGCAATTTATGAGGAACGATGTCGGGAATGGTTAGTTAATAAATTCGGATGGGAAAGATTTTGGAAATTTTATATCCTGTTTCCTAGTGATCGGCTTAGGCAGATGACCTGGGAGGAGCAACAAAAGGCTTTAGGTCATTTTAAACTCGGTGGACTTATTGAGTTGTTCAATAAAAGTATGGATCCACCGGAACAACCACCGGAAATGAATGAACAGGATAAAAAAGAGATCGCTAAGTTGCAAAAACAACTCCAAGACTTGGAGAAATAAGTATGACGACAGATTATTATGGTAGAGAGTTAATAAAAATAATTTGCTGTGAGTGTCATAAGGAAGATTTCGTGCCTTTCACCCCTAAAGACGAATCAAAAGTCTGGTGTAAGGAGTGTTACGGGAAAATTAGGGCTGAAAAACAGGGTTATAAAAATTATTCATAAATTTAGGGTCATTGTCGGGCATGTCGTCGATATGCCTGGCTTGATACAGATAGTTCCAAAAATGAGTATTTCGTCGGGGGGATTCTTTCAAAAGATTCCTCTTCTTATTTCTTTCGATTTAAATAAAAAATAATAATATGGGAGGTTTAAAAAATATGGGAAAAGCAACTATTCAACTGAATTGCGAGGATAATGCTTCCAGGGTTATTGATCAGGTTGCATCACGACTCGGTATATTCAGTAAACAAGGCATCGCAATGGGTATAAGTTTTGCTGCCGTCAATAAAGTAATGGATCTCACAGGTCAAGCAATCAATGGTTTAATCGATTATATTCAGAAAGGTATAGAGATGAACCGCCAATTCGATCTGAGTATCACTCGTTTGGCACTTAGTGCAAAAGATTTAGATATCCCTATTGCGACATTAAAGACAACCCTTCTTAGTTTTAGTGCCCTATTTGCAGAGGATATAGGTAATGTAACGAAAGGGTTACAGGATTATATTAGAAATGGTTTTTCAGCATCTGATGCTACAAGACTTCTTTATACTTCAGAGCAGCTTGCGGTTACGAGTAATAATGATTTAGAGACAACAATAGGCGCGGTTAATACAGCGTTGGAAGTCTTTAATCTCGATGCTGATAGTGCGGGATATATTACTAAAAAATTTAATGAAATTGTTAGTCTTACTGATTTATCACTTGGTGATATTGATCGTATTTTGTCGCAGTGTGCAGAGGGAATACATGAAAATGCGATGAATTTTAATGATCTAACAAACATTTTGTATACTTTTGATAGTCAAGGTTATTCTTCAAAGTCGATAATTCTTGGTATTAAAGATGCGTTAAATAATTGGCCTGATGTCGAGGTGAAAATCCCTGATGTATCAAATATTGAGACAGTTGAAGAGAAATATAAGAAAATAGGTGACACTTTTGCTTTCACAGCGGAACAGGTTAATGAACTCAACAAGGCACGACAGATAAGGATAAGCGGTGGGATGGATCTTACTGGTGTTATGGATAGATCAATTATTACTGAGGCATATGAACTTATACAAGCTAGAAAGAATAATGATGAGGAATTCCTGCGTCATTTTGAACTCGAAGCAGAACAATGGGCAACAGGGACACGTATGGAGGAGATACGAAGTTATGCAAATGCTATAGAAGAAGCAAATTATCAACAACAGCAACTGAAAGATTCATCACCCGCAGGTACATTAAAAGACCTATCTAATCAAATGATAGGTTTAACAGCGAATCTAACAAAATATACAGATGCATGGAAAACTAATAAAACAAATATAGTGGATTGGGGAGAACAACAGGGTAAACTTACAACTGTTCATACATTGAATGAAGACCTAAGATACATGGCCATGGGTCTTATTGATGCAAGTTACAGTAGTAAGATCCATAACGATGCGACAAGGTCTCTAATTGATAGTATACGGTTACAAGAGGATGAGATAAATAATTTAAACAAGATTTCTAAACAGTATTCCATGCAGGAGAACGCTAATACTCTAGAGACTATGAAAATACAATATGCAGCCATGGATCAACGCAGAGGTCTCAATAGGGGGCAAGAGCAGCAACTGAAAGAGTTAGATAAGGCAAACATGGGACTCAGGATTAATACAATTGAGAATCAAATGAAGATCGACCAGGCACAGATGAATCTTGATCCTTTACACCAACGGTTGGAACAGACTAAAATGTGGTATAACGAAGAATTGTACACGATACAAGATACTTATAATGCTGAAATGAAGGCACTTGAAGAAAAAATAAGGCTCGAAAACGATTTGATGCAAGAAAATTATAACAATATAGCAACTTATAATAATAAGGTTATTCAGAATGAATTGGATGCATATGATGCCAGGTTAAGGATTTGGGAAAAGGAACATAATTATACCTGGGGAGCACACGTTGGAGAAGTAGGAATGGCACCACCTGGTGTTCCAGCACCACCTGGTTACGGTCAATCATATGTTATAACAGCACCAGAGATTTATAACAGGTCTCCACTTCCAAAACTTGATACTGGCGGGGATATAATCAGGTCAGGGATTGCTTACGTAAGTGCAGGGGAAAGAGTATTACCAGCGGGTAAATCAGGGGATATTCATATAACTAACAATATCAAAGTCAATGGTAATTTATCCTCTAAGATAGATACGAATGCACTCTGCGATGCGATCTGTAGAGCAACAAAAGAAGGATTATGCAAGACAAACATTACAAAATTTAACAGTCGTTAATTTCCTTCATTTTTTTTTAGTATTTTCCCCATAACAAATAAATATATTTCTATGGTTGGATATATACCCCGCACCTTCCATGCTCTCCTTAAAAAGTATATATCTAACCTTTTGTTATGGGCAAAGTCTAGGCTTTTGGTCTTCTTTCTTATTTTATAAGATTACCTGCATATTTATTTGCACAAAAATCTTTATATTTTGCTTTACAATTTGCTTTACATGGGATGCACTATGAAAAAACTCTATAATTTTAGACTAGAAACGCAACTTATAGACGATATTGATAAATTAGCGGTTAATCGTACTGTTTTTGTTAATGATGCTTTACGTTCTGCTTTACATAATGATTTACATAATGAAGTATTGGAATCTTACCAACAAAATGATTATATCGGGCATTTAGAGAAAGAAATAATGTATTTGAGGGATTTGCACCAGGCTACAATGGGGCGTGTCTTAATGCTACCATCGGCAGATACGTCAGAAGGTGGTCAAGGAATGGCAGAAGATGCCCTAGAATCGTTAAAGCAGGTTCATACGATAAATACGCCAAGGAAGGCTAAAAACACGTCAGAAGGCTTTAAAAAGAATATTATTAATAATAAAAAGAATCATAAGAAAAAGGGTTTCTGGTCTAGGTTTGGTTTCTAGAACTGAGTTCTATATCATTCTTCTTTATATTTGTCAATTAGGTAATGTATCATTGAAGATTCGGATCTATGCTCCTTTTTAGCTATTCTAGATAGTTTTTTACGGATATCTGGAGGCATGGTTATAGTCATTACAGCTCTTGGCATATAAACCGTAATAATTATGTGTGTATTTAATGTGTTTTCCTTAGTTTTTAAGTAATTGTTACGTAATATTTAAATACTAAGTATACTATACGTATACATAGGTGAAAATATTATGCCACAAACAACAATATATATTAAAAATGACCTCTATGGATTGGTCATAAAAGCTAGTAGAAAAGAGAAAAAAACAGTAAGTAATTTTATACAAGGAGCAATAACTGATTACATAACCGAACATTTCACAAACAAGAGTGGAGCAGAATGATAAATAATAGGAATAGAGCTCCGCACACCGACCAAGATATGAAGAGCACAATTCCCGATGACTGTAAACACTTACCAGTTTTTAAGCATTATTCAGGTGATGACCTATGAAAACAGTTAATTGTTCCATCTGTGGAATAGAGATAAAACTATTCTACCATGGAAGCCATGAGAGTTATGTCTACGATCCTAGAAGAAATATTTATCTCTGTGAAAACTGCATAGGTAAGGTGGAATAGATGCTACTCAAAAATTACCTGTTACAAGATCCCAATCTCGACCTAGAACACATTATTAACATCATACGCCAGGAGTACAACATTGACGATTATATCCACAATTTACAGTGGAAGGTGAAATAAGATGTCTAGCTGCGAGAAATTTGTAAAACAGCAACACGCCATCTGGAAACTCATTCTACACGAGTTCGAGGGCTCTGCGAAAGAGATACAACTCAGTGCCTATGAAATGGTTAACAAATGGTTGCTATCAGAGTACATCAGTGAGCAGAAAAAAAATAAAAGTACGACAATATTGGAATTACCCTCAGATAAACAATTAAAATTTGCGAAAGACCTGGGCATAGATCCAACAAACCTATCTAAACAAGAGTTATCTAAAAAAATTGACGAAAAAAGAGGTAAGCAATAAACCTCTTTTTACTCCTATTCGCCAACATATAATATTATTGGAGAGGACAAAATTTTAAAAAAACTAACAAAAACATAAACGTAATGAACAAATTTTGAATTATTTTTTTTGTGCGAATCTGAGGGGAGGATGCACAATATGGCTAAGAGAGAAAAAACTTCTCGATACGAGTATCAAAAAAGTTATCAAAAGAAATATTGGATAGGTTTACCCAAGTCCATAAGAGCAAGTAAGAGATATTATCAACTCTACATACAAACTAAAGATTTTACAGCACATGATTTTAAAATCTTGATAAATCAAAAAAGACACAGTTGCAAAGAATACAAAAAAGTACGAGATTTTGAGGAAATAAAAAGGTTACGGACAGAGATAAAAATATTATGTGGGTTAAAAGAAATCTGTATCATTAAAGAACAGGAAGAGCATATTGCAGGGCAAAATGTAGATACACCAGAGAAACGAGATGAGAGAAAAAACTCTCCTTTAATGGATGGGGAAACAGGTTTACCCTGGAATGGTTGGGATGGTAAAACTTTTATAAACCCTAAAAGATTTTATTTTAAACCACTTAAAGAACCGTTGCTTTGCCTCTTTGAATCTGATTTTAAAAAAATAGTTTTTAAATCCACTCTTGGAAAAGCTAGTCCACTTAGAAATCCTTTTACACTTTTTGACAGTTATCGAGGTAATAAAAAATTTGCTCGTAACTATAAAAGACAAGAAAGAATAGATTATCTAAAATGGTTAGTACTACTTTGTGTGTTGGTCTGTATTTTCCCTCAAAAAACCAGAATGTCCTCGGCTTTTCAATTCAAAACGCTATACATTGATAAACTGTTAACATACAAACACCGAAACACACATGACATGTACCATGAAAGTAATGTTTTTTATCATCGGTTCCATAATAGATGCCTTGTTCACCCTTGAAAAAGAACTGCATGAACGGTAGTGATTAGATTATTCTGGAACAATAAAAGGGATATCATCAAGGATCCTATCTGCTTCTTCAGAGGAGATTTGCAAATGGCGTTCAAATACCCTCCTAGTATAGATGCGGAGTAACTCCCTTCGTACCTGTGGAAGCGTAGGAAGTTTCTCACCAGGATGAGCTTCATTGATTCTAAGGAGCATTAGGTAGGAAAATGCTATCGCAACCATGACTGCATGATGGCACCATCCTTGCCATTTTCTACCTTCAAATTCATCGAAACCCAGTTCACCTTTCATCTGTTTCCAACCCTGCTCGATCACCCATCTGCTATGCGCTATCCGAACAACTTCTTCTAACGAAGCATCATCGAAACCCCAGCACATGTACACCTTCAGTTCACCATCATTGGTTTTTTCGAACAATATCCAACCAGTCTCATCAGTGGGTCTCCCAGTTTTTGTCACACGAACACGCATCCGATAGAATCGTGCAGACAACGTCCCTTTCGTTCCTTCTGACCATTCTACCGTCTGCCAGTTGCCATCCAGTATCTCACGAGCAATAACATCAGCAGTATGCGGTTTAATATCTCGAGGGAATCCAGGATGTTTTCGAAGGGTACCACATGCATATTGTGTGCCTGCAGGAATAATTGGTGTATCCTCAGGGACAACTGCGAAATCTGATGGGATAACTGCCACTACAAAAGGTTCTTTCCACTGTCGTAAGGTATCTCGAAAACCCCCGTCAGTCCCATAATCTGCATCTGCGACGATCGCACAGTAAGGAACATGTTCTTCACGGACACAGCTGATCAGGTCTAAACCGATCTTCGATTTTGTTTGAAACTGTACATTCTTAGGGATACCAGCTTCTGCGCATCTCTGCCGGTTCTCAAACCAGTCCTCAGGTATATACAACTGCAAACCAGCTGGCCAATACCTCACATCTGCATTCCAACTCTCTCCTGGGACGCTATACCAACATCCGACAAAAACCTGACAGTTTCCCGTCTTACCAAGAGTCCCAGAGTACTGACGATTCACCCCCGGGGATTTCACTCCTTTCTTCTCTTGCCCGGTATCATCAACGATGATTACACCTTCTGGTCGCGCAGTTGCTTTAGCCATCGTTTGAATATTGGTTGTCATAACCTTCTGGGGATCCCATGGTGAATCAGTGATGAACTGCTGTACAACATTCAAGTCCAAACGAATCCGACGTGCCACACCAGACATATTCTTCCGTTTACCTGGAAGGATAACACCGGATAAATATCCTTGGGCAGCCTGTTTTGTCTCTTTGCATCTGGACCAGCCTGTCCAATGCGAAGAAAAACGAGTAAAAAAACTAGATAACTGTTTCAATCCCCTGCCAATAGGAAACAACCTTCTCCTATTCATCATGCATCCCATGAGGGATATAGAGATGCATGTGTTAGTACTTTTCACTCAAGTGAGCAAGTAACTAACAAAGTAGTATTAAAGATTAAAATTAATTTCCTAATGTTGAAGAATCTCATCCATTACAATAGTATTACTAACAACATCAACTACAGTAACTCTAACATATAAATTATTAAGTTCAGATTCTTGACTTAATTGACTAAAAATTAGACTTTCACCAATATTCCATTTTCCATCTAACTTAAATTTATTATCTAAATACTCATTTTCCCCAATTACTATATTAAAAACATTTTCACCTATTTCATATGAGACTTGTGTTTGTAAAGATAGTGGTTCGCCTCCACTATGTAATAGTGTAATATTTTTTCCTTGTATTTCACCAACAATAGTTACATATGGTTGTTGATGTGGAGTTGGATTTGATAAAATATTAGCTTGTATTATAACAAAAATTGTTACAGCTATGAATAGTAATAAAATTGTTCCAAACATTTCTGTTATTGCATCATTGTTTTTTTTAATTTTCATAGCGTATCACAATAATATTTCTTTGCATTCTAATTTTTAAATCCAACCTGGACCTACTTGAGCATTTATGTTATAAATTGTTATGAATATATTTGGTTTATAATCTGGGAGAGGAAACTCTATTTTCAATCCGTCACTATTTTTACTAATAGTAAAATGAGTACCATATTCAAGGTCATAAGCTTGAGTAAAAGTTCGGTTGAAAAATATTTCCCATGCATTAATATATTTGGTCGTTATTGATAAATTATTTACATTTGTTATAAGAACTGGTTCTAAAGATCTTGAAAATTCTGTTTTTATTGGATAAATTCCATATCCACTAACTGATGACTTTTCTTCAATACTTGAAATGTTTACAACTTTAAACGAGATATTTATATTGTAATTTTCATAAGGAACGAGTTCAACAGAAAAAGAAGGTAGAATTGCCATTACATTTCCCGTATTTTGATCCATTATTACAGCACCGCCTTCAAAAATATAGGATTGATCAAGAAAATATGCATTTTTTGATGAATATTTTATTATTCCAAATGAATAATATGAATAAGTGTTTGTATCACTACCAACTGTTAAAATAAATTCATCTGACAAAATATCTAAAGAGCCAAATGATCTACTTGATGGAAGGAATGGCATTTCTTTGCTTCCAAGTTTTATTGATGTAGATATTGGGATGTCCTTTTCAGTTACTAATTGAGTATCAATTGCATATTTCAACATAGAAAATTGTTGTGCAATTTCCTCCATATGTTCTGCTTCTTTTTGGGCCATCCACATAGGTACATACACTGTTTGAACCATTGTCATAACAGTGACAAATAATCCTATTAGCAATATTGTTACAACTATTCCTACTGCACCATTTTTAGAATCTCGAAATTTTTTAATCTTTTGAGTATATTTTTTCATTTTTTTTTCACCTTTTTATTAGGTTGTAAAATCATTATAACGTTGAGTAATTTCATCTTTAGTGATTGATACTTCATGAATAATAATCTCATCAATTATACAATTGAAACCTCCAAAATACAGAGGATTAGTATTGATGTTTATATTCTGAGAATATGTAGTATTGATAATTTCTGATGCATTAACATATAATTTCATATTATAAGGACCGGCATTTTTATCATATGTTAAAACAACATAATTAAAACCTGGGTAAATTGGTGCTTTTAACTCTTTATTATTTATATACGCAAAAACAGTTGTACTATTTGTATAAATTGTATAAGCACCCTCTTTTCCTATTACTCGTCTAGCTTTTTGTATTTCCTTTATCTCAATTGTTTTTACATAACCATCAAAATTACCCCATCTGCAAGTAACAGCATAAATGTCTCCATTTATATGGATTATATTTGGTTCATACCCATCGACATCATATGGTGGATTTATTGTATCATCATTTTGATCTGTTATATCACCGTTTTCTCCGATTCTTTGAGTTTTTATATATCCGTCATTTTGACCTTGGTAAGCTATTGCAACTATTCTATCGTCTATATGGATTATATCAGGTTTATAAGAATCATATGTGTCAAACTCTAGAATATCAATAACACTATCTGATATTTGTCCATCAATTGTTATATTAACTGTTTTTAAAAATCCATCATTATCAGGACCAGTATAAGCTATAGCATAAATATCATTAAAAATATGACTTATTCTTGGGTCATAACCTCTAACATCATCAAAGCATAAAGAATCAATACCGTTATTGGTTATAGTCCCATCATTTGATATCTGAACAGTTTTTAAAAACCCTTTACCATTAGTTCCATTATAAGCAATAGCAAAAATATTATTAGATATATGAATTATTTCTGGGTCATATCCTCTAACATCATCAAAATATAAAGAATCAATACCATTATTGGTTATAATCCCATTATTTGCTATCTCAACAGTTTTTAAAATCCCTTTACCGTTAGTTCCGTCATATGCAATAGCGTATATATTATTATAAACAAAAATAATATTTGACTCGTAACCATCAGATGTATCAAACTCTGAAATATTAATAACACTGTCTGTAATTTGCCCATCGCTCAAAATACTAACAGTTTTCAAAAACCCATCATTATCAGGACCAGTATAAACAATTGCATAAACAGATCCATCGATATTAATAATATTAGGCTCTAAACAATTTTGTGTTTCGAACTCGAAAATATCAATGGTATCCTTAATAATCTGGCCGTTATTATTAATTTCTATTGTTTTAATATAGCCATCATTATATAGACCTCTATAAACCATGGCATAAATGTTATTTGAAATATGAATTATATTTGGTTCACGGTAATCAAAGATACCAAGTTCTAAATCATCAATAATATTATCAGAAATAAGCCCGTTATTTGTTATTTCAACAGTTTTCAAAAACCCATCACTATCAGGACCAGTATAAACAATAGCATAAATAGATCCACCAACATTAATAATTTGAGGATCATAACCATAAGAAGTGTCAAACCTTAGAGTATCAATACAACTTTTAGTAATAAGCCCATTATTTGTTATTTCAACTGTTATTATAAACCCAGTATTATAATTTCCATTATAATAGCCAGTATAAGTAATGGCATAAATAGATCCATCAATATGAATTATATTAGGTTCTGTACCATAATTTGTATTAAACTCAAACTCATCTATAATCTCGAAATCATTTCCATCGTTGGATATCTCGATAGTTTTTAACCAACCATCTGTATTAGGTGATTGGAAACCACCATAAGCAATAGCAAATATATTATCATAAATATGAATAATATCAGGTGTCCATCCATCATCTCTATCAAATAAGAAGCTGTTAATATAATATCCTTTAGGATTAATATTATGATATGGACTTGTAATTGATCCATTATTTTCTATACTGACTGTTCTTAATTCACCATCTTTGTCTTTATTTCTATAAGAAATTACATATTTATTTTCATTTAAATGAATTATATCGAATTCTTCTGCTGAATATTCATCAGTTTCATCAAAAATTGAGGTAGCAATAATGTTAATAGTCTGAAAATCGTTTGCTATCTCAATTGTTTTAAGACAACCATCTAGATTATTATTAGTATAAGCAACAGCATAGACAAGATTTGCGATATGAATAATATAAGGGTCACCACAATATACCGTATCAAATTCTTTACTACCAAAAATATTATTAGTAATTTGACCGTTACTTGCTATTTGAACTGTTTTTAAAAACCCATCACTGTCAGGTCCTTTATACACTATAATATAAAAATTAGTATCATCGATCTGAATTATATTTGGATCATAACATAATGTATCAAATTCTAATATATCTATAATTTTATCATTAATTTGGCCATTATTAGAAACTTCTACAGTTAGTAAAAATCCATGATTATTAGTCCCTCTACAAACAATAGCGTAAATATTATCATTAATTTTAATCGAATCAGGTTCTAAACAGTTTAAAATTCCAAAATCTGAGATATCAATAGGTTGATTTGCAATATCTCCAAAAAATCCATCACTGTGTTCAAGGGGCTTTACCCATGCTTCAATGGTTATATTATCTAATATATCTAAACTATCATCATCATTAACCAATACATAATCATCAATTCCATCAAAACTTAAAGCATGACTTCCATTTATTTTATCAGTTGTCCATTGGGGTTTATTATAAAGAGTACCATGATTATCATTTCCAGATGAATCAAATGCTGTTATTCCACTATCTGAATTAAGATGCCATTCTCCTACTATTATTCCAAGAGTATAAATTGGTAATATTTTACCCTCAATAAAATGAGAGCCATATTCAAGCTGAGCTTTAAAATAATAAATTTTATTTGGAATTAATACATCTGTAGTCCAATCATAACTACCCCAACCAGACTTAATAGAAGACTCGCCAACTGAAACCCAATCTCCATCTGACTCCCTAATTATAAATCTTAAATAACCACTATAATTTTTAAAATTATAATTCATACATAGTTTTGCTGAATGACTTCCAACGTATTCAGCTGGTTTAGTAATTACATATGGATTCTCAATTGTTACCCCCTCTTTGAGAATACCTTGCATCACAACTGTATTACTTTTCGTATCAATTATCATTGCTTCAGCTTGTAGAGATTCTAAATCTGTTTCATTATATACTAATCTTTCACCAATACTCCATAGTCCATCACCGTTAGCATCTTCTAAAAATTGTCCGACTGTTATTTCAATTTTGTTTCCACCGATATTAAGTAGAATTTTTGTATCTAAAGACAAAGGATCTCCACTACGATGTTCAAATATTATCTTATTTTTTTCAATACAACCAACTATATTTGAAGAAGGTTGAGGAGAACTTGGATGAATAGAAAAAACAGCTATGTATACAACAGAGAACAGTGATACAGATATTGCTAGTAATAAAATTGTTCCAAGAACTTCGGATACTGCTTGATTTTTACTTTTATTACTAAACATCTAATCAAGTCCTATCTTTGTTTTTCATTATTTTTTGTTTAGAGTCTTAACTAAAGAAATAATGTGCTTAGATTAATATATAAAATTTCTTATACAATTATTATCTATTTTTAGGAAAAGAGTGATAGAAATTTTAAACTAGCAAATTATAAGTATTTCTTTAGTTATTGCCTCAATCCTAAAAATGGCCCGAATAGTGTAGCCTGGTAACATATGGGACTGTGGATCCTTTGTGCCGGGTTCAAATCCCGGTTCGGGCCTTTAACAACCATTCTTTTATATCGACAAAAATGCGGTGTTAAAAGGTAAAAAAAAAGAAAAAAAGGGTTTAAATTAACTAAATATTTTATTAAATTTTTATTCTACTTTATGCAGCCCAAGAAAGAGTCCAAGTAAGCATTAACGCTCCACTAATAACCATACCCAGTCGTACATAGTTATCGAACTCTCTGTTTACAAGACCACCCATAAGTAGGAATGTTCCAATAAACACAAATCCTAAAGAGTTTAGGATTGCACCGGCTTTTAGAACTCCTCCCGAAGTAAACATAAACAGAATACCTCCGATACATGCCAGTAAAAGTCCTAATAAGATCATAACAAAAATTATAATCTTTGAAAAGACTGTATCAAGCATTCCAAATACTGAACTTGGTCCTCCAAATCCTGGTTGGGGCGCCGGCGCTGTTGCCATTGGTTGGGGTGCTGGTTGAGCTGCTTTTTGTGCTCCACAATTTGGACAAAATGCTGCTGAAGCTGGTATATTTGCTCCACAATTAACACATTTACTTGCTGCCATTTTTCCTCCACCTTTGAACCTAAATCCTTTATGTTGTATTTATCCCTTTCTTTTTAATTATTAATATAACTTATATCTTTAAAAAATCGAAAATGAGTAATAAAAACTAACTAGTGTTTTCTAGTGTTGCAAATATTGCAGATACCGTGTAAGTTATCAAAACATCTACTGCAAACAAGCCTTCCACATAAATTACAAGTAAACATTGCACCAGGTTTACCGCACAAACAACAAAGTCCCAACAGATCCATATTTACTTCTCACCAATCTTTACTAATCTTTTCTTGAGCTCATCAAGTGGAATAACAGTTATAACAAGTGGTATGTTTTCACGATCAGCAAGTTTAATTGCAAGTGAATCAACTGATCCAGGTCTATGATAAACTACAACCGTTGGTTTAACAGGGTGAACCCTAATAGCAATCATAGGACTACGTCCATATCTTATACCAGTAAAAATTATTGCTCGCTCTGTACTCCAACCATAAAGACGGTTATAATCCCCAGAATTTATTGTTTCAATAGTTTTAACACTATCAACAAGTGTAAACCCTTTCACACTTTTTCTAAGACCAAGCTCATTAGTAGTTAAAATATTTCCCTCTATTTCTTTAATAAATTTTTCAGCAGGTATAGAAAAAGGATACTCCATTATCTCAAGAATACCGTTCTGGGTCTCAACCATAGAGTCATATTGATGTAAAACCTTCCCACCGTGTTTTTCATCTATTTCTATAAAAGCCACAATAATTTTTTTAACAGTTTGTATCCCAGGGGATTTCCTTCTACCAGATTCATAATCACTTATTACACTAGGGGACAACTTCATATAGTTTGCAAGATCAGTCTGACCTATACCAAATATACTACGCCATTTACGGATTGTTTGCCCTGGTCTAGGACTAAGAGTTATCTCACCAGCAATTTTTTCAGATAAAGCATCTCTTATATTCATTTTTTATCCTCAGATGGCTTAAACTTATAACCATAATAAATGGCTCCAACATATCCATCTTCCTGAATTCTACGAAAAGTCGATTCTACCTTCATCCCTATTTTAACATCATCAATATCACAATCTACAATTTGAGCTGTTATACATGGACCTTCTTTTAATTTAATTATAGCAATTGGATAAGGCACTTGTTCTTCAAAATCTTCTGGACCTACATGAATGATAGTATAGGACACAATTTCTCCTTTTCCACCTAGTTTTAAATCCATCATTTTACCTATACTTTTTCTTCTACAATATGGACAGGCTTCACGCGGGGGGAAATAAATTCTATCACAGGATTCACACTTGTTACCTATTAAATTATATCTTTGTGGGATTTCTCTCCAGAATCTTGCAACATTTGATTTCATTTTTACATTGCCTCCAGTATATGAATAGTGCATGTGGCACCAGAGCCACCTACATTATGTGCAAGACCAATTTCTGCATTTTTTAATTGTCTTTTTTCAGCATCTCCTCTTAGTTGTAAGACTATTTCAACAATTTGAGCAACTCCAGTTGCTCCAACAGGGTGACCCTTTGCCTTGAGTCCCCCACTAGTATTAATAGGAATTTCTCCATCGCGAGTAGTTATTTTATTATCTATTGCTTTTCCGCCTTCTCCTTTTTTTACAAATCCTAAATCTTCAATTGCACAGATCTCTGCTATTGTAAAACAATCATGAACCTCAGCTAAATCTATATCTTTTACGGTTATTTTTGCCTGTTTGTACGCCATTTTTGCTGCATAAACAGTAGCATCTAGTGTACAGATATCTCTTCTAGAATGTAAGGCAAGAGTGTCTGAAGCTTGACCTGATCCAATTATTTTAACTGGTTTGCTAGTAAATTCTTTAGCTCTTTCTGCAGCACATAAGACAACTGATGCTGAACCATCTGTAACAGGTGAACAATCTAAAAGCCCTAACGGATAAGCAACCATTGATGCTTTGAGTACTTGTTCTATTGTAATTTCATTTTGATACTGTGCATAAGGGTTTAAAGCACCATTTGCATGATTTTTTACTGCTACTTGAGCAAGTTGCTCTTTTGTTGTACCATATTCATGCATATGCCTAGTAGCAATCATTGCATAAATACCAGGGAAAGTAGCGCCAAAAAATGCTTCCCATTCCTGATCGGCTGCAGTTGCTAGTGTTTCAGTTGCACTTGATCCTGCTACATCATTCATTTTTTCAATACCACCAACAACTACTATATCATTCATTCCCGATGCAATTGATAGGTATCCCTCACGAATCGCTAGACCTCCAGAGGCACAAGCACCCTCAACTCTTGTAGCAGGAATATGTAAATGTGAAAAACCTGAGCAATCTGCAACTAGGGCACCAACGTGTTCTTGACCAACAAATCTACCTGAACTCATTGAACCAATATACATTGCATCGATGTCTTTACCACTAATTCCAGAATCAAGTATTGCTTTTGAACCAGCCTCTGCAATTAAATGACGGAAAGATTTGTCCCATAATTCTCCAAATTTTGTTAATCCAACACCAATAACAGCAACTTCTCTCATGATTTATCACTCCCAATAGAGAATATCTCTTAATTTTGCATATGTACCATAATCAACATATTCCTTGTCTTTTATCATTTCAGAAACCTTTGGTGCTTTATCACGATTCAGACTGTTTATTTCGTCTGTGATAGTTATATCAAAACCATCGCTACCTGCACCAGAGCCATAACTGGTAAGCATAATTCGATCACCAGGTTTAGCAACATCTAATACTGAAGCTAAACCAACAAGGGATGCTCCAGAGTAAGTATTACCAATATATGTTACAACAAGACCCTGTTTAATTTGATTATATGAAAAACCTAGTTTTTTTGCAACACTAACTGGGAATTTACCATTTGGTTGATGAAAAATAGCAAAATCATAATCTTCAGGTTTTGTATTTACTGCCTGCATAAGGTTTGTTGCACAACTTGTTATATGTTTAAAATATGCTGGAGCACCAGTAAATCTTCCTCCATGAGATGGATATTTTCTTTCAGCTCTTCTCCAAAAATCTGGTGTATCTGTTGTAAAAGAAAGTGTATGATTAATATTTCCAATAACTTTGTCTCTTCCTATGATAAATGCAGCTCCTCCAGCAGAGGCTGAAAATTCAAGTGCATCTCCAGGAGCAGCTTGTGAAGTATCAGCGCCTATTGCTAGGCCATATTTTACCATTTCTGCTTTTACAAGAGCTACACATGTTTGCATCGCAGCTGTTCCCGCCTTACAAGCAAATTCATAATCTGCCACCATCAGATTTGGTGTTGCTCCAATAGCTTCGCCAACAATAGTTCCTGTTGGTTTAACTGCATAAGGGTGTGATTCGCTCCCTACATAAATAGCACCGATTTCCTGTGGATTTATGTTACACCTTTTAAGAGCTGCTCTAGCTGCTTCAACACTTATTGTTGCAGTATCTTGATCAATAGATGGAACCGATTTTTCTTTAATTCCTAAACCTTCACTAATTGCTTTTCCGTCTTTACCCCAAACAGAGGCGATTGACTCGGTTTTTATCCTTAGCCGAGGAATATTTGCTCCATAGCTTACAATTCCAATGTTTTTCATAATACAACCCAATTGCTGTGAACAATAATTTGTATTTAAAATTGACGATTTATTTTTCGTCTATCAACGATTATATGCATGTTATTACCACATTAAATTTTGTTTTAACTCAATCATATGTAAATTTACACCTATCTCTTCAATCCTTAATAGATAGGCTTTACCTAATCGTTCTTTTAATTTTCCTATAAAATATTTACTACCCTCTTCACCAAGTGATTCAACAATAGCCTCAAGAATTTTTTGAATGCTTCTACCAAGATCAGATCGTCTTATTTTATCTATTTCTGAAGGGACGACTATTTGATCTAGTCCTTTAGAATATCGTATTCCAGCTATCTTTATATTTTTTAAAAAATTAAATTTTTCTTCATAATTTCTTAAAACATTATTCACCATAAGAATTGCATAACTTTCTGAACTTGAATCACTTAAAATATCGACTAATGCTTTTAAAATATGTTTAACAACTAAGGTTTGTTTCAACTGAATTATATCAAAATTAACATCAATTTCTCCTAGTTTAAAAAGATAATCAGCATTAAATGAGTTTTTTAATTTATCAATAAGTGAAAAATTATTTTTTTCAATAATATAGTAGTTTAATTCTTGTACACATTTTTGAATTGCTGCACCAACTTTTTTTGGTTGAACTTTATCAACTTCTTGATTTACAGTAATAACATCTATATTTTGAATATATCTTATATCGTTTATTTTTATGTATTTTAAGACCGGATATTCGATGTTAAGTCTAGAAACAAATTCATTTAAAAGTTTAAAAGCAGTATCTCTTCCTAAATTTTTGTCTAATATTTCAAAAATTGTTTTAAACGTGTTTTTTAAAATATCATGATTTTCAATGAGGAATTTATATGTATCTTTTATCTCTGTTATGAATTCCAGTTGTAAAAAATCTAAATCAATACCTAGATTTTTTATTGTTTGCTCATAAGAATAAGGTAAATCTTCTTTTATTTCTTTTATAAAGTAATAACCTGCATTTTTTCCCATGGATCTAGATATACTTTCTAAAAACTCTTTTGTTGATTCTCCTATTTTTTTAATATCTGTATTTTCTATTTCTTCATCAATTGTAAGTATTTCAAAAATTTCGGTATATTGTGTACCTTTAATGTGAACATATTTTAAAAATGGGTATTTGTTTTCAAGTTTTCTTACAGCATTCCCGATAATTACATTTGCATAAGCCTCAGAAGTTCTTCTGCTAATAACACCAATTGTAGCTCTTAAGATTCGTTCTAAGATTTCCTTATTTTCTAATTGAGGCATCCACACTCCGCTCTTAAAGATACAAATTTGTTCATTAATCAATGCACATATATGTTTTTAAAGCTTCTCATTAAATATTCTAAATTAAATTTATATTAATTATTATCCCAAAATCCTCTTGTTCTAGCATAGTTTAATTCAGCTTTTAGGATGTCTCTTAGAAATCTAATCTGCATTTCTTCTGATTTTTCAAGATCAAGTATATTGTATCTTCTAAGAATTCTTGCTGCTGTATCTGGACCTATCCCTCTTCCCACAAGTGCTAATAAAGCATGTTTACCAAAACTTAATACTAAACTTGCATTTTTAAAAAGTCTTTTTGCTTCCCTGTTTTCTTCTTTTGTTCTTTCTTTTTTTGTAAGAATCTTTGCAAGATCCCTATTATACCTGCGTAAAACAGCTATTTTTATTGCACCACAATTGGAACATTTTGGTTTATCATCTGCTCTATAAACTGTAGTATTCCATGTACTATTACAGTTGGTACAAACAAGTGTTATATCAGCATCTTCTAAACGTTTTTTTAGGGCCAAAAGAATCGATCTATCTGCACGTTGAGGTACCATTAGTCCTCTGATAGTTTCAAGACCTGCAAGAGCAATAGGTGAAAGCCTCTGGATAAAAATCTCTATTTCTCCGTTTTGAATATCTTTTAATACTTTACAAGTATTTTCAACATCCATTCTCTCCCAGATGATTTTATCAATTGCCTCATTAAATATAAGAGAATTTTCAAAAAGTGTAAACAATTTTTTAACTCCCACATTTTTATAGTCAAAATCCTTTTTTAATGCACCAAACTTCCTTGCAACATGAACCAGTTGCCATCTTATATAGGTCGAATTTTTCAAAATTGTTTCTAAAAGATATTCAAGGGATTCTGACTTGATATTTAATAAAATATTTTTAATTCTATCAACTGGAATTCTCCCAGGTAGTTCAAGATTTATCCTATAAGCATCGCTATTTATTCCAACACTTTCCCCTAGTGATTGCGCAAGCATTGCAGAAATTAAACGCCCAAGAGTTTCATTCACCTTTGTTCCAAAACATGCATTTATCACTACGGTTTTATCTTCCACTTCGATTGTGATTGTTTTATCAGTTGGAACTATAAACCCTTGTTTTTCTTGGTTATCTATTTGCTGTTTTAATTTTTCTAAAGTTTCTTTATTGCAAGGATAATCCTTTAAATCAACATTATTTGAAACAAGTTTTCTTAAGCTACCTACTTCTCTAGCTACCTCAAACGGCACTGGAATATCTTCACCAGTCCAAGCAGGAGCAGTCCCAATTTCTTTTGATTGGGATACAAGTATTTCCTCATCCTCTCGTTTTACAATTGTCCAAGGCCTTCCACTAAGGATAAATTTAGCACCTTCAAAACCATAATTTAAAACAAAGCTTTCATCAAGTTTCCCTATCCTTTTTCTTGAACTTATATCAACCGCCATATATGTTTTTTCATCAGGAATCATTGAAATATTATCATAAAAATAATGCCTTGAATGAGATCGTTTAACAATAAAATTTTCATCATCTATCCAAATACTACGCTGGCTTCTAAGTTGTTCTAGAATCTTGTTAAAAATATTTTGTTTCAAATTGTGAAAAGGGTAAGATCTTTTGATTATTTTATATATATTTTCAGGTTTAATTCTACCATATTCTAAAGCAATTGATATAATTTGATTAGTAAGTACAGATAATGGATTCTGTCTAACTTTTGAAGCCTCAATTTCACCTTTTAAAGCCCTTCTCGCAATAACAAGACTTTCAGATAAATCCTCAGGAGTTGTTGCAAGTATCATCCCTTTTGATGTTCTACCTATGCTATGCCCAGATCGTCCTACACGTTGTAAAATTCTACTAACCTCTCTAGGAGAGTTGTATTGTATAACAAAATCAGTATTACCTACGTCAATACCTAGTTCTAGTGATGACGTGCAAATCAATGATTTAAGCTTGCCACTTTTAAAGTTATTTTCTGATTCTACCCTGGAAATTTTAGAAAGAGACCCATGATGAACATCTATAGGTAGTTCCTCAACCCATTGATGGAAACGAGAAGCCAAAATTTCTGCTCCGTCCCTGGTGTTTATGAAAAGAAGCGTTGAAACATGATCATCAATAAGCTCTTTACATCTTCTAAGTGATGCAGAAGAAATTGGTTCAATAGATAGTTGATTTGAGATTGTATAATCACTTTTTTTAATGGATGGAAGCTCGACTTTTATATCAATGTGTTTTGTTACATCAAGCTCTAGAGTTTTAACATCCCGGAATTTATCTTGTTCGTTACCACCTAAAAAACATGCAACCTCCTCTGGTGTACCAACAGTTGCAGATAAACCTACTCTTTGAAAACTATGACCTTTTTTTGTTGTTAACTCAAATAACCGCTCTAAAGCAACAGCAAGTTGCGTACCCCTCTCATCACTTGCTAGTTCATGTATCTCATCGATTATAACCCATCTAACACTACCCAGGTGTTTCCTTAATCTTCTCCCAACAAATAATATCTGAAAAGTCTCAGGAGTTGTAATAAGCATGTCTGGAGGTTTTCTAGACTGACGAGCTCGTTCACTCTGTGAGGTATCTCCATGTCTTACAGATATATCAATTTCTAGCTCTTTACCCCATTCCATGGTTCTTTTGAGCATGTCCCTATTTAAAGCCCGAAGGGGAGTAATATAAAGAATTGATATCCCCGTATCTTCATTATCTTGCTGAGGAAAGTTTTTTTTCTCTATTAAAAAATTATGAAAAATTGGGAGGAGTGCACTTTCTGTTTTCCCTAGTCCTGTTGGTGCTATTAGTAGTACATTTTCACCATTTAAAATAGGAGGAATTGCTTTGATCTGTGGCTCAGTAGGTTTTTTAATATTTTTAGAACTAAGTAGACTTTGTATTTTTGGGTTTAAATTAAAGAAAACTGATTCCATTCTATTTGATGCAATATTGTCTAATATTTAGTATTTTCTTCAAAATAAGGGTAAATCCATTACTGGCTTATTGCACCATAAAATATGATTCCTACTGCAAACCAAGTAACACATAAAATAAAAAACCAAGCGTTTAGAACATTAAAAACTACTCCTAATAAAATAGCAAGCAATGGCAGAATCAATAAAAGTAACGCTGTAAGTATTTGTCTAACTGTAGCTGAAAGATTTAACTCCATATTTAATCACTTTTTAGTGAATGATTTATTGCCGTTATCAAAAACGTGTTATTTAAGCTTAAGCCTTATGAAATAACTAAAAATTCAAAAACAAAATAATGTTTTAAATTCTAAAGAAAGTCTTAAGAAGAGAGATCAACCATTCATGATAGATAATGGTTTTAGATCTTGACAAGCTTGGGTAGAGAATAACATTTACCCAAATATAATCATCTTGCGGAGTAACATAAACATCGACTGTTCTTGTTTTATAACCGTCTGCTTGACCTGTTATTCTATATTGATCTCTTCCGTCACTAGGTACAGGAACATAAACTTCAAATGGAACTTCCATTGGAATACTACATTCATAAGATTCATAAATGAAAATTATTATCCACTCCTTCTATGATTACATATGCTCGAAAATCACGAATAACACCTTTAACGTTACCCTTTATTGTAATATAATCATCTGAATTACATTTTTCAGAACTTATATTATTAGTTGAATTGTTTATTTGTCTTATTTGTTGTGCAGATATTGATAAAGAATTTGTAATTATTATTAAAACAGCTATTATTCCAATTGTTAATATTTTCTTTTTCATTTTTTATCACCATTTATGTTTTTATATAAAATTATCTTTTTAATTAATATATAAGGTTTATAGTACAATTCTCTAATTCAAAACAAATATTTAATAAGTTTTTGCATTGATTTCATTTCAACCATTTTAAAGTACTATAGAAACGTTGAATAGCTGTAATATTGCCTACAACTGCAAAATAAATCAAAACCCATTCAAGTAAAAATAAACCAAAAGGTAACTCAAAATTTGCATAGTTAAGCAAAATATGTTGAATAATAGGAGCAATCATTAGAAGGGCAAGTCTATCAGCCCTACCAAGTAAACCAGAATACTCCCTTTTATAGCCAATAGCCTGTGCTTGTGTACCCATGTAGCTAGTAAGAAGCATACCAACAATTGCTAAAAGACCAATAGCAGGGTATCTACACCATGGGCTTAATGCAAGACCACCAACAATTAAAACATCAGCATATCTATCTAAGGCATGGTCAAGAAAATCCCCTCTCTTTGAAATCTTATGAGTCAATTTTGCAACTTTACCATCAATGGCATCAAAAAGCCCGTTTAAAAAAACAAAAAAAACAGCGCCACAAAGAAAAAAATTAACTAGTTCTAAATCGGGGGAAGAAAAATAAAAAAATAACCCTGCAATAACAGCAAATATAAGAGAAATCCATGTTAAAATATCAGGATTTACATCTTTAAAGTATTTAGCAATCGAAGTCAAAATAGGATCGATATTTTTTCTTTGATTATCGAGAACCATATTATCTAACCATATCTTAGAAATCTTTTAATATTTCTTCAGACCAATCAATTTTACCCATATTATATTTTTTATTATTTCTAAATTTATTATCTATTATTTCAATAATAGAAGAATATACATTATTAATAGATTTACCTGTGGTATCTATCTCAAAAATGTTTTTCTTAGGATGAATTTCTACAGCCTCGCAAAGAATTATATCTAGCATTTCTGCTTCTAAATTCTCTTTTATTTTTTCGGCCTTCCATCCTTTCTTAGATAGATTTTTTTTAAGTTTAGTAGGATGACATCTGAGGATAATTACTTTGTCAACGCTTTTAAAAAGATGAGACAGATGCCCTTCTATAAAAATAATATCTTTTTTAATATAGTTTTTCTTTACATACTTATTAAATTTTTCAACATCTACAATCTCTGAATCTCTTTTTTCATCTCTTCCAATTAAAAAATTTTTCTTGCAAGCAACCTTGTTTAAGTCAATAACTTCAAAACCTTTTTTCTGTAAAATTTTTGAAACCGAGGTTTTTCCAGTCCCCGGTGTACCAGTAAGTGCAATAATCATGGTTCTATATCAACCTACGATAATCATATCCACGAAATCCTTCTTTAAAGCAGTAATGTAGCTCCTGGAAATCTTTTCTGAATTCTTTTACATCTGCTTTGATTTTCTTTGGATCCTCGTTTTTCAAAAGCACTCTTTTATAGAATTCAGCTATTTCATCCATTTCCTTTTCTTTCATGCCGATTCTTGTAAGCTCAGGTGTTCCAAGTCTTAAACCTGATGGGTTTACTGGATCTGTATCACCAGGAATAGTATTCATATTTGTAACAATCCCAGCATTTTCAAGTTTTTTAGATGCTTCCTTTCCCTTACCGGGACCAATTGCTAGTAAAACCTGATGAGATTTAGTGAAACCTAGTTTTTCACCAAATACATTAAATCCTTTCTCATGTAATGCTTGTGCAAAGCTTTGTGCATTTTTTATAGTCTGTTTAGCATAAGCCTTACCAAATTCTAGATGCTCAGCAAAAGCTATTGCCTTTGCTGCAACATGGTGAAGATGATATGAAGAAGTAACTCCCGGAAATACCCCAAAACCAAGTTTTCTTAAAAATGATTTATCCTCTTCTGTATCACCTTTATGATCTGAAAGAATTATTCCACCCTGTGGGCCAGGAAGAGTCTTATGTGTACTACCACTTACAACATCTGCACCCTCTCTTAAAGGATCTTGAAATTGCTTACCACCAATCAGACCCAAAACATGCGCAGCATCATAAACAAGATACGCACCTACTTCGTGTGCTGCCTCTGCTAGTTCCTTAATCGGACTTGGAAACAAAAAAACAGACCGACCATTCAAAGCAAGCTTTGGTTTAACATTTTTAATAAGTTTTACAGCACCATCAACATCTATATTCATTTCTTCATCATTAAAAGGATAGGATACAAGATTAATACCTCTGACACCAGCAGCACCCCATTTACCAAAAGAGATATGTGCACCATTAGCTAGATCAAGAACTGTTGCAGTCTCACCAGGTTTTATTAAAGCCTTTAAAATCGCAATATTTGCTGTTGTACCAGCAGTTGGTCTAACATCAGCATAACTACAGTTAAAAAGTTTCTTTGCAAGCTCCATTGCTTTTAATTCAACATTGTCAAAATACTTGCAACCCTCATAATATCTCATACCAGGGGTACCCTCAGCATATCTTCCATGGAAATCAGATATCAACATTTCCCGACAAAGCGGAGAAAGTACGTTTTCACTAGCTATCATTGGAAGGGAATTGGCAAAAAACTCGTTGTTATCCTTTGCTTGTTTCCTTATATATTCAACCTCATCATACCAACTCATAAATAACCACTAAAAACCCATATCTTAATTACTCATAAAAAGGTAATGCAAAATAAATTTATATTTCAATGAAATTTCGAGGTGTCTTTGTTAATAGTTCGATTCCATCTTTTTTTATTAAAACATCATCTTCAATTCTTACACCGCCTAATCCCGGGATATAAACACCTGGCTCTACTGTAAATACCATATTTTCTTTTAATTCAACTTCACAGCTATAACTAAATCTTACACCCCCATCATGAACAGCAAGGCCCAGAGAATGCCCAGTAGAATGAATAAAACGACCTTTAAATTC
>Ga0315285_10000831_pt1 | contig 32106 bp, 33 predicted proteins | sample YL17G09_36_MG_FD_203698 | JGI IMG/M metagenome (GOLD analysis project Ga0315285, IMG submission 203698) | Sediment microbial communities from Yellowstone Lake, YNP, Wyoming, USA - YL17G09_36 | ecosystem: Environmental > Aquatic > Freshwater > Lake > Sediment | place: USA: Wyoming | collected...
AAGTCCAACCCTCGATTCCACCAGGTCCGTTCCACCCTCGGGCTGGCCTACTACCGGCTGGAGAGATACCCGGAAGCGCTGGAGGAATTCGAGACCGTTCTGAAACTGAACCCTCAGGATGAACACGCGAGAAACTTCCGCGAAGCCATCCGCAAGAAGCTGCAGAATCAGAAGAAATAGCGGGTGAAAAGGGTGAGGCCAACCAATGGTTAATGGCCATCCCCCAAGGCCAGAGCGCAAGATCATCCACATCGACATGGACGCCTTCTATGCCTCCGTGGAGCAGCATGATAACCCCGCTCTGAAGGGGCTCCCGGTCATTGTGGGGGGAGATCCCGCGAGGAGGGGGGTCGTGTCGGCGGCCTCCTATGAGGCCCGAGCGTTCGGGGTTCATTCCGCCATGCCCTCGTCCCAGGCCAGAAGGCTCTGCCCCGAGGGGATCTTTCTTCCCGTGCGGATGCACCGGTACCGGGAGGTCTCCGACCGGATCTTCCGGATTCTGCGGGAGTACACCCCCCTCGTCGAGCCCCTTTCCCTGGATGAATCCTTTCTCGATGTCACCGGCAGCGAAAAGCTTTTTGGCCCCGCGTTGCAGATCGCCCGGGAGATCAAACGCCGCATCCGCGAAAACACGGACCTCACCGCTTCCGCCGGCATCGCTCCCAATAAATTCCTGGCCAAGATCGCCTCCGATTATCGAAAGCCCGACGGCCTGGTGGAGATCAAGCCCGAAGAGGTCCGGGACTTCCTCCGCGACCTGCCCATCGCCAAGCTATGGGGGGTGGGGAAATCCACCGAAGAAATTTTAAAGGGGATGGGAATCCTGAAGGCCGGCCAGCTGGCCGCCTTCCCGGCGGAAAAGATGGAAAAGAAACTGGGGAAATTCGGGCTGGAGCTGACCGCCCTGGCGCGGGGAGAGGACGACCGGGCGGTCCAGCCCGAGTCCGGGGCCAAGTCCATCAGCCAGGAAGAGACCTTCACCCCGGACCTGGAGAACCTGGAGCAGATGAAGAAAGTCCTCCTCGACCAGGCCGAGCAGGTGGGCTGGGAACTGCGGAAACAGAAGCTGAAAGGCTCCACGGTCACGGTAAAGGTCCGGTACCCCGATTTCACCCTGGTCACCCGAAGCCTGACCCTCCCCTCCCCTACGGACCAGGGGATCGAGATCTACCGGACGGCCATGAAACTCCTGCCCCGCACCGAGGCCTTGCAGCGCAGAGCCCGCCTTTTGGGATTGGGCATCTCCAACCTCTTTCACCGGGATGATCCCGAGCAATACCGCTTATTCGAATCCGGCTGGAAGAAGGTGGAGCGCTCGGTTCAGGCCATGGACCGGATCTGGGAGAAATTCGGGCCGGAGGCGATCAAGAGGGCGACCCTCCTGGGGAAGAAAGAGTGACCCGGAGACCCGGGGACGCGAAGACGCGGAGAAAGGGCCGGGGGCCTCCTTTTCCGCTTCGCCGCGTCCCCGCGTCATCGCGTCTCCGCGTCATTCTCTTCCCCCTCCCCGCTTCTCCGCGCCTTCGCGTCCATTTTTCGCTTGGGCAAGCTCCGCCGCAAACCTCTCCTGCAGGAACTCCAAAATCTTTTCTCCGATCTGCATCCCCAGATCGATGAATTCGGGACCGTAGGTTTTTCCGGTTTCGGTGCGGAAGGTGCCCTGGATGCGGGCGATCCCCTTCATCCCCTTCGGAAACCGGTGGATCAGCCGCGCGATGGGGGCATGGGAGTAGCGGAGCATCTCCCAGAGGGTCAGGGTAAAATTGTCCGGCCCCCAGCGGAATTTGTCGGCGTCATAGAGGACATCGCTTACCAGCTGACCCAGGGCGGACTCGATTTTTTGGGGCTCCACAAAGGCCTCGTGGTTGGCGATGGCATCGACAATCATCCGGCCCTCTTCCCCGGAAAACGAAAACTCCCGGAGGATCTTCTCCGCGGCCGCGGCTCCCAGTTGAGCGTGATCCTTTTCGCCCCGCCGGAGATCATGGAGGAGTCCGGCCATCTGCGCCAGGACCCCCGCCCGCTTCCTTACCGGCTCTCCGAAAGAGAGCTTTTCGGCCTCGATGCAGATCAGGGCTCCGGCCTCCACCGCCACCTTCTCCCCATGGTCCAGCCCGTGGCCGTAGTTGTTCTTCACTTCACGCTGAACGACGGCCCGGCATTGCCGAACCTGCGGGTCTTCGGAAAAGAGACGGCGGGAAAGGGTCATCCACGGGCGGCAGCAGGTATAGAAGCGGGGGGGCGGGAAGGAGGCGGCGATCTTCTGGGAAACGGCGATCATTTCGCTGTAAATATCTTCCATGGCCTCTCCTCGGGTCTCAGCCTCCTTTTTCCACCCGGATATGCACGGTCACCTGCGAAGGCTGATCGGGAGCCAGGCGAAGCTGGGGAGGAGTGATCTCCAGGGCCACGGAAATCTGGAGGCTCTCCTTCACCTCCCCCAGGTCCACCGGTTCCGTGAAAATCTCCCTCAGCTTCTTCAAGCTCCCCGCCGGACCCTGGAGGACAACCTCCGGCGGCTCCACGACGACCCCCTTTAAGCGCAACGGGCGGAGGAGTTTTCCCACCAGGTGGGCCTTCACCGGCACAGAACGGGATTTGATATCCTCCAGCCGGATCCGGACGAAAGAGGGGGCTACTTTGGTAACCTCCGTTCCCAGGGGAGCCCGGATGTTGTCCGGCGTGAGGCGGACATGGTTCACGCCCGACATGGATTGGGACAGGTCCACATGAGCTTTCAACTGGTCGGGGGAGATGGAGGAGATCAGGGTCCGAGGGCCGCGGATTCCCACCTCCACCCGATTGCTCAGGTCCCCCACGATTTCCATATTGGCGGGCATATTCCGGTATTCCAGGGGGACGGTCATCCAGATTTCCGCTCTCGGCTGCCCTCCGATAAAGACCCAGAGCACGCAGACCAGGATGAAAGAGACGCTCTTGGGAATCAGATTGGTGGTGAAAGCGTCCTGCCAGCTTCCCTTTGTTTTCTGCTGCGGGGTGGCAATCATCGATTCCAGGCGGTTCTTGAGCTCCTCCGCGTTCCCCACGAGTTCGATCCGCCCGCTCACGGCCAGAGATACTTCTCCCCGTTCCTCCGAAACGACCAGGGCGATGGCATCGCAGCGTTCGGTGATGCCGATCCCGGCCCGGTGGCGGGTCCCGTATTTCTGGGGCAGGTTGGGGTTTTCCGATAGAGGAAGATAGCATCCCACCGAGACGATCCTCCCTCCCTGGATCACCACGGCGCCGTCATGGGTGGGAGACTGGGGGAAAAAGATGCTGGAGAGGACTTCATGGCTCACCCGCCCGTCCAGGGGGACCCCGCCTTTGAGATAATCTTCCAGCATATCCTGCCTTTTGAAGATGAGGAGGGCTCCGACGCGTCGCTGGGCCAGATCGAAGGCGGCCTTGGCCACGTCCTCCACCACCATCCGGTCAAAGGCCTCGGGCCTCCCCAGGAAGAACCGGATGGGACTCACCCGGTCCAGGACCTGGCGGATCTCCGACTGGAACACGACGACGATGATGATCAGGATGACGGCCCAGAGGTACTGGAGGATCCAGCTGGTGATGAAGAGCCCGGACCAGCGGGCCAGGGGGTAAAAGATGCCGAGGGCCAGGAGGGCGATCAGGATTCGCAGGGCACGGGTTCCCTGAATCCATACGTATAGCCGGTAGAAAACAAAAGTGATCAGGAGGATATCGACGACATCCAGCCAGCGAATACTGAGGAGGGCTTCTCTCAGGTAGTGAATCTTCGAACCTCCCGGGAAAGCTGCAGATGATTTATGATATTACAGGCCGGGGCAGAAAGCCACCTTTCAAATCGGAATAAAACCGTTGCGGGTTGCTGGTTTCTCGTTACTCGTTAACCCGTAAACGGCAACGAGGAGCCGGCAACGGCTTTTTATTCCGCAATCCGAAATCCGCAATCCGAAATTGGCAGGACGATTCTTAGGCAAGGAGCAAGACTTTCTTGACCACTTCCTCCGGGTCACGTCCCAGGACCCGGATCATGGGTTCTTTGCCCACATCCCCTCGGTCAAAAATGATGTCGGGAGACTTCCTGGTTTTCCGCAGAACCTGATCCACTCCCCAGGAAAGGGAAGAACCCTCGCGCCGCTTTACCCACGCCGGCTCATCCCCGCGGCTGAAATGGCCCAGGGAGAGTCCGGCCTTTCTGGCCCGGGCCAGAATTTCCCCTCCAAAGCGCACGTTCATGGCCGACCGCATCTCCGGGTGGTAGCGCATCGCCGTCAGGATGATCTTGGCGATATGCTGGGAAGCTCCGAATTCCGGGTCGGAAACTCTGGCCACCTCCTTGCCCAAGCGCACAAATCTTCCGGGAAAGGCAGCCACGTCTTCCGGACCCTGGGCCATGGACAGGCCATATCCGAGGTTCGACTGAACCTCGGGAAAGAGGTGCCCCAATTTGTTTTCCTGGACCTGACGGAAAGCTCTTTTGAGGCTTTGGAGCACCCGATACCTCTCCCCGTCGCGGGCCGCCGGAGTATAGGAGTTCACCGGCCCGATTCCCTTTCCCAGGGGGAAAGAAAACTGTATGGCCGAGGTAATGAAGGCCTTGGCCCTCTCCACCGCTTCCCTCGGGGAGCTTCCCCGGGCCAATTCCAGGGCGATGACCGCCGAGAGCGTGCATCCAGTCCCGTGCGTATGGGGAGAAGATATCCGCGGCCCCGAAAATTCGAGGAAATTCCGCCCGTCGAAGAAGATATCCAGAGCCTCTCCCGGAAGGTGCCCTCCCTTGATGAGCACGTGGCGGGCCCCCATGCGGTGGATCTTCCGGGCGGCCTCTTTCATCCCTTCCGCACCCCGGATTTTCCTTCCGGCCAGGACCTCGGCCTCCGGAATGTTGGGGGTAATGATCCGGGCCAGAGGAATCAGCTCTTTCTTCAAGGTCTCTTCGCCCTCCGGGGAGAGGAGCCTGGCTCCTCCTTTGGCCACCATCACCGGGTCCACGACCACCCGGGAGATTTTCCACTGGCGGATCTTCCGGCTCACCGCCTGGATGATGGACGGGCTGCTCAACATGCCCGTCTTCATGGCATCCACTCCGATGTCCGAAATGACCGCATCCATCTGCCGGGCCACAAATTCGGCCGGGACCTCATGTATGCCCTTCACCCCCCTTGTATTCTGGGCTGTCAGGGCGGTGATGGCGCTCATCCCGTATCCCCCCAGAAGGGTGATCGTCTTCAAGTCCGCCTGGATTCCCGCTCCGCCCCCGGAATCCGATCCAGCCACGGTCAACACTCGCGGAACCATTTTTCCCTCCCCTCCGCCTCCCCGGCTCCTTTGGTTCTTTCAACCATTGACTTCCGGAGCCGGCCAATGACTTTTATTTATTGTAGCCCATACCCCCAGCGGAATTCAAATGGGGAATGGAAAGCCGTTGCGGGTTGCTGGTTTCTCGTTACTCTTTAACCAGGGACGAGGACCCGGCAACGCTTTTTTCCCCATTCCGCATTTGACAATACCGTCCCCAAAAAGTAGAATGAAAATGGATATTTTAGAATTTCCCCGAACTAGAGGATATCTTCATGACCTTCGGCCGAAGGGTTTTTTTTTACCTCCTTCTCCTCTCCCTGGCGGCAGCCTCCTGCTCCACGGCTAGGCCCCTCCTGAAGCCCCAGATTCCGCCCCGCGCGGATTATCTGCCCCCGGGTCCCCAGGCCGAGGCCTACTATTCCTTTCTCCTGGGCCAGATGTATCAGAACACCGGCCAGATGGATAAGGCCCTTCAGCAATACCAGCGGGCCCTGGAAAAGGACCCCTCCTCCCCTTATTTGCAAACCCACCTGGCGGCGCTTTATCTGAAGCAGGGTTCTCCCGAAAAAGCTCTGCGTCTGGCGGAACAGGCCGTTCAGGCGGATCCCAGGAACATCCAGGCCCATTTGCTCCTGGGAGGGCTCTATCTCTCCACCAACCAGAGGGAGAAGGCCATTCAAACCTACCAGACCATCCTCCAGATCGATCCCCGGAGCCAGGAAGCCCTCCTCTTCCTGGGAACGTTGAACGCCGAGACCAAGAATTATGAGCAGGCCGTCGCCAACCTCAAAACCCTTCTGGAGGTCGACCCCCAATCTCTGATGGGCCACTATTATCTCGCCCGGGTCTACGCCGAGATGAAGCGGTTTGATGATGCCAAGAGCCACTACCAGTCGGCCTTGCAGATCCGCCCCCAGTTTGAGCCGGCCCTCCTGGACCTGGCCCTTATTTACGAGATCCAGGGGGAAAGCGAAAAGGCCATCCAGGCCCTGAAAGATCTCCTGGCCATGAATCCGGCGAATGTCGAAGCCCATGAACGCCTGGGACAGGTTTACATCCGGCAGAAGAAGCTCAATGAGGCCTTGACCGAGTTTCAGTCGGCGGAAAAGCTGACCATTCAAAACCATGAAGTCCGGACCAAGATCGGCCTTATCTACTTCGAGCAGGGCCGTTTCGACGACGCCATTGCCCAGTTTGCGATGGTCCTTTCCTCCCGCCCCGATGACCACCGGGTGCGCTACTACCTGGCCACCGTGCACGAAGAGAAAAAGGACTTCGCTCGGGCCATGGAAGAGTTCAAGAAGATCCCTTCCAACTCGCCTCTCTATGTGGACGCACAGCTCCAGCAGGCTTTTATCCTCGAGAAGCAGAACCAGGTCGAGGAAGCGATCCAGGCATTGAAGGCGGCCATTCGGGCGAAACCGGACAACGCCGACCTCTACCGTTTTCTCTCTTCCCTGTACGAGAAAAACAACCAGTACCCGGAAGGGATCCGCCTCCTCCAAGAGGCCCTGTCTTTCGCCGCCCAGGACGAGAAGCTCTATTTCAGCCTGGGAGTCCTGTACGACAAGGCGGGAAACTGGCAGGAGTGCATCGTCCAGATGCGCAAAGTGCTGGAGATCAAGCCCGATCATCCCCAGGCCCTCAACTACATCGGGTATACCTATGCGGACCGGGGAATCAACCTGGATGAGGCGGAAAAGCTCATCCGGCAGGCCCTGGAGCTGAAGCCCGACGACGGATACATCACCGACAGCCTGGGATGGGTTTACTTCCGAAAGGGGGAGATCGGGAGGGCGGTGGCGGAGCTGGAGAAGGCCCACCAACTGGCGCCGGAGGACCCGGTCATTGCCGAGCACCTGGGAGATGCCTACGCCAAACAGAACGAGACGGAAAAAGCGCTCCAGATGTACGAACGGGCTCTCCAGATCGATCCCAAGAAGGCCGAAGTGCAGGAAAAAATCAAGAAGCTGCGCCAGGAGAAGAAACGTCCATGAAGCTGGGGCCCTTCCTTCCCCTTCTTCTGGCCCCTTTTCTCTTCAGCGCCTGCGCGACTCTTCCCCTCCTGCCCCCGGTGGTCCCCCCGGCGGAAGAAGTCTTCCAGCAGGTGAAGGCCCGCCAGGCGGCGCTTCTGGGGCTGAAGGGACTCGCTCAAGTCAAAGTTTCTTCCCCGGGAAAATCCTTCAGCAACCAGCAGGTCCTTTTCGCCCGGCGACCCGGGTTCCTCCGGGTGGAGAGCCTGAGTCCCCTGGGAACCCCTCTCCTCTACCTGGTGACGGACGGGAAAGAAATCCGTCTCTACAACCCCGAAGAGAACAAGTATTACCAGGGCAGATGGCGGCCCGGTTCTCTTTCCTTTGCCCTCCCGCTGGTGCTCCCTCCGGAAGAAGTGGTCCTTTTTCTGCTGGGAGGAGTGCCCCTCGCGGAGCCGGAAACGATCTCCCTCCGGCCCGAGACCAAAGAGGGGCTCTGGATCCTGGACCTCCGTTCCCCCGCGCGCAGCGAGGCGCAGACGCTCTGGGTCCATCCTCATTCCTTCCATATTCTCCGGGCAGACCTCAAACGTCCGGGGTTGTCCTATCAGCTTTTCTATTCCGATTTTCGCCGGGTCAAAGAAATCCTCTTTCCCCATCAGATGCGGCTCCTCGCCGAGGATCAGAAGACCCGCATCTCGGCGGAGTTTCCCGAAGTCGATCTGAACCCGGAATGGGAGGATCAGGACTTCTCCCTGCCCGTGCCGCGGGGAGCGACGGTCCTTCCTTGGCCATGAAATACCGTGAGTCGTAAGGGGGGAGGGGATAAGAGAAACTCCCTCCCTGTTTCACCTCTTGCGACTTACGGCTCACTACTTACGGTTTTTAGGGGATTAGCCGAGTTCCTTGAGCTTCTTGCGCGCCCGGTTGGCCTGGTCGGATTGGGGGAACCGGCGGACGACCTCTTTCAGGATCAGCTTGGCGTTGGTCGTGTCTTTCATTTCCAGAAAGGCCATTCCCTGCCGGTAGAGGGCATCGGGAATCTTGTTCCCTTTGGGATATTTTTTGATGACTTCGTCGAATTCCAGAATGGCGTCTTCGTACTTCTTCTGGGAAAAATAGCACTCTCCCAGCCAGAAGTGGGCATTCTCGGCGTACTTGGACTTGGGATATGCTTCCAGAAACCGCTTGAACTCCCTCTGCGCCCCTTCGATATCTCCCTTGCTGTATAGATCGTAGGACTTCTTGTAGGCTTCGTCCGGTCCGGCCACGGGCTTCTTGGGGGGTTCCGCCCTTTTGGCCGGAGCTTCCTTGGACGGGTCGGCAGGAGCGGTGATCACCGGGGGCTTTTCTTCTTCCCCCTTCTCCAGCGGCGGCCTGGCCGCCGGCTCCGGTTTCTTTTCCCCGCCTTCCGGGCTCTTGCTCAGGGCCGCCACGCGCTTTTCCATCTCCTCCAGCCGGGTTTGATAATTCTTCGTCGCCCCGAAGGTCTTCTCGGCGAAATACTTGCCCTCTTCGAACCGGCCGGTGAGATTCTGGACCTCCAGCTGCATCTTATCCAGCCGGGCTCCCAGGTCGGCCTGGTAGCGGCGCATGGGCTGGCTGCTGCTTTCCATCTCCTTCTCCAGCAGCCCCACCTTGCTCTTCACCTCGCCGCTCATGACGTTCACGTCCCGCTGCAGAGTGCTGGTTCGCTTCTCCAGGGAATCCAGCTTGCCGGAAATTTCCTTCATCTCCGCATTCAGGTCGTACAGGTTGCGCTGCAGCCCCAGCAGTTCCTTGGTCAGGTTGTTGGAATCCCGCTGCACGGAGTCCATGTCGCTCTGGGTGGCGCAACCGCCGAGGAGAAAGACCGCGGCAAGGATCACGGCGAGAAGGAATCTTGTCCAGGTCGCTTTCATGGGATCGGCCCAAAGCACAAGGAGCCCTTCCCAGGTTCTGCCCGAAGGACCCGCTGAGAAGAGCTCCCTGAAGGAGAGGGAAAATTATTTGATCATCACGAATTCAGCCCGACGGTTCTTGGACCGGGCCCCTTCGGTGTGGCCCGGATCCAGGGGACGCTCTTCCCCGTAGCTGATGGTGGAGAGTCTTCCCGCGGCGATCCCCAGGCCTTCCAGGTAGGTCTTGGCGCTGTTGGCCCGGCGCTCGCCCAGGGCCAGGTTGTATTCGTTGGTGCCGATCTCGCAGGCATGACCTTCGACCTGGATCTTGGCGGTGTCCGCCTGTTTCATCCAGCCGGCGAGCTTCTCCAGATTCTCTTTGGCCTTGCTGGAGAGGGAATAGTCGTCGAAGGCGTACTGAATGCGAAGACCGACCAGGTCAATGGGCTCGACCGCTTTGGGCGGCGCGGCTTCCACCTTGGGAGCCGGTGCGGGCTCAGGGGCGGGCTCGACCTTCGGGGGCGCCGGGGGCGGGGGCGGGGGTTCTTCTTTCTTAGCCTCCACGGCGGGCGCCGGACGGCCGGCCACTTCTTCCTTCACCACGGACTTTTTCGCGCAACCGGCGGCCAGGAAGCTGACCGCGACGATGGAAACGAGAATGACCAACCACCAAGAAGATTTTTTTACCATCTCTTACCTCCTTTTTATATTCTGCGTTCGTACCGAATTACCTGCTGCTTTCACGCATCCGGGGAATCCAGTAAGGATATGTATCACTTCCCCTTTGAAATGTCAACCTTTTTATTCGGGTTCCTTCGGCATTCATCAGGAATATCCGGGGGTCCCCGTCCCGGGTGGCGCTGAAGATCAGGTGCCGTCCGTCGGGCGACCAGGAGGGCATCTCACACTGCCCCATGTTGGCGGTCAAAATCCTCAAATCGGAACCGTCGGAATTCATGAGGCAGATGTTGCGGCCCCCCCCCATGGTGGCGTCGAAGGCGATCCGCTCCCCCCGGGGAGACCAGGAGGGGTGGGTGTTGTAATTTCCCTCGAAGGTCAGACGCTGGATGTTCTGGCCGCTGGCCTGCATCACATAAATCTGCGGATTCCCCCCCCGGTTGGAGACAAAAGCGATCCTCTGCCCGTCGGGGGACCAGGTGGGGGAAACGTCGATGGCCGGATGATTGGTTACTCGGGTCAACTCTGTGCCGTCGGGGTTCATGGTGTAGATTTCCGAATTCCCGTCTTTGCTCAGGGTCAGGGCGATCTTTTTTCCGTCGGGGGACCAGGCCGGGGAGATGTTCAGGCCGGGGTAGCTGGCAATCCTTTTTTCTTCCCCGGTCTGCAGGTTCCGGAGAAACAGGTCCGGGTTACCGAATTTGTAGGAGGTAAAGGCCACCCGGGTCCCGTCCGGAGACACCCGCGGAGACAGGCAGATGGATTTATGGTTGGTGACTTGAAACACGTTTCTCCCGTCGAAATCCATCTGGTAGAGCTCTTTGAACCCTCCCACCTGGGAGACAAAGATGATCTTGGTCTGGAAGAACCCCTGCTCGCCGGTGAGGGCGAAGATGATCTCATCGGCAAAGCGGTGGACCATGCGCGACAGGTCGGTGATCTCCCCGATGTAACGCTTGCCCACGATCAGCTCTTTCTTCATCACGTCGTAGAGGCGGGCTTCCATCGTAAGCGATCCATCCCGGAAGGAGAGGACCCCCGTCGCCAGGGCTTCCGCGCCCAGGTTGGCCCAGGGCTGGAAGTCCAGGGACTCCACGCCCGTTGCCGGACGATCCTCCCCCGGCTTGGACGAAGGGGCGCTCCCCGGGGGACGGGGCTCCTTTTCGACCGACCCCGACGGGGTGATCAGGGAGAAGAATCCGGAAATATCCAGATCGTTCTTCAAAATCTCCGAGGCCCGCTCTCCCAGCTGCATGTCCCCCTGGGTCGGGGCCGAAGACTGAAAAGTGGAGATGGCGAGGGGGAACTTCCGGAAAGAAGGCGACCGGATATCGATGTAGACCTTGGCCGAAAGATGATGGGCCAGGAAAAGAGTGAGGAGAAGAAGGGCCGGTAAAAAGAGTGCCTGTTTTTTCATGCATTCGCCTCAAATGTCCGAGGGAGTGAACCGGACTCCCACATCGAATTTATCCCCTTCAAACCCGGGAGGCAGGGGAGGAAGGGGGTTGGCTTTCTTGATGGCCCGCAGGGCCGACTCGTCCAACTGGGGATTGCCGGACTTCTTCTCGAACTGGATATCTTCGATCCGCCCGTCCTTGGCGATCCGGATGGCGATGATGGTCTCCAGGTCTTTTTTCCCCCCCAGGGCCCCCTCCGAAAGCACCCAGGCGCTGCGGATCCGCTGCCAGATCAGGTTGTAATACATCTTGTGCTTGATGGACATGAATCCCGAAGAGGCCCCGCCCGTTCCGGCCTCGCCCGTCTCGACGGCCCCGGCGCTTCCGATGGTCACCCGTTTCCGAATCCGTTCGATGGCCGAATCGATCTGCTTCGCCTCCCGTTCCCCGCGGATGCGGTCGATGGCCGTATCGATGTTCTTCTCTTCCTGGCGCTGCCGGAGGCGGTCGATGGCCGTATCCACTTTCTTTTCTTCCCGGCGCTTCCGGATTCGATCGATGGCGTCGTCCACCTTCGAAACATCATCCTTCGGCTTGGCGGCCAGGGAGATGGGCTTCTCCTTCTCTTTGGGCTTCGTCTTCTCCACCGGCGGGGCGGAGACCGTGGGCAGGTCTTCTTTTTTGGGTTCTCCCCTCGCCGCGGCGGGGGAAGCGGCGGGCTGCACGTTCACCAGGCGCACGGAATAGACGGGGGAATAATAGGTCCGCTGGGAAGCCAGGTTGGGAATGAAGAATACCGCGGAGACGGCCGCCAGATGGAGAAACAGGGAGAGAAGAAACATTCCCCCCATCCTCGGGTCACGAGGCATAGGGCCCAGGATCTGGACGCCGGGGGAAGTCTTCATTTCCTCGTTTCCAAGGGCTCGGTGACCATGCCCAGTTTTTCGATCCCGGCGTTCTTGATCTCGGCCATGATCCGGACCACGAAACCGTAAGGAACGCTCCGGTCCGCCCGCAGGAAAACCTCCCGGTTCAGACGGGCCGCGGTGGATCGTTCCAGATGGCGGCGCAGGAGGGCGGGGTCCACTTTTTCCTGGTTGAGATAGACCTCGCGTTGGGCGTTGATCGTAACCACCAGCCGCTCCTCCTGGCCCTCCATGGCCTGAGACGTGGTCTGGGGCAGCTCCACGTCCACTCCCTGCTGCATCATCGGGGCCGTCACCATGAAGATGATCAGGAGGACCAGGATCACGTCCACCAGGGGAGTTACATTGATGTCCGCCATGGGGCGATTTTCGCTCTTGGGACCCTGCATAACGATTCTAGCCTTTCATCCGTGTAAATCAGGGAAACTGGATCTTCTTTTTTTATCGCCGGACAAATCCGAAATCCGAAGCACGAAATCCGAAACCATGGGAACCGCTCAAAAACCCAATGACCAAAACCCAAAGCACCGCCCCGCTTGGGGCTTTTCTCTTGCTTAGGCGCTTACTGCGCAACTAACACCAACCTGTTGGTAAGAAGGAAATATGTTGTGCCTTTGCGATAAATCCCCCCTTGCCCCCCTTTTACAAAGGGGGGTTGGGGGGATTTCTGGACTTTTCGCTGCCCCGCAGGGGCCACCCCTTCCGGGCGGAGTCCCGGAAGAGGCGTAGAACCTTAGACAATCGAATTTTTAAATTTGATTCGGATTTCGATATTCGAATTTCATCTCAGGCTTCTTTCAAACCCCCGGTGGCCCGATCATGATAGACGGTTCCATATCAGGCTTTGAGGAAATGTCTCTCGATGATGTTCAGCAGCTCGGAGGCAAAGTTTTCCATCTGGGCGCTCAGTTCCTTGATCTGGTTGATGTAATAGTTGTAAGCCACCACGGCGGGAATGGCGGCGGCCAATCCCGCTGCCGTGGCGATGAGCGCTTCCGAGATTCCCGGGGCCACGACGGCCAGGGTGGCGGACCCCCGCATTCCGATCCCCCGGAAGGCATCCATGATCCCCCACACCGTGCCGAAGAGGCCGATGAAAGGGGTCGTGGACCCGGTGGTGGCCAGGAACCCCAGAGCCCTTTCCAGTTTGGTCAGCTGCGAGGTGAGGGCCTGCCGCATGGCCCGGTTGATATTTTCAACCCCGCCGAGTTCCATGCTGAAGGAGGTGGGGTCGCTGCTTTTCCGGGAGGCCTCCGGGTTGCTCTTGGCTTGACTGAGCTTGGACAGTTCCATGTAGGCCGCGCGGAAGATTTCCGCCGTGGGGCTGTGGCGCAGTTTTTTCGATTCGGCAAAGATGGAGGCGAACTGCTTCCCCTCCCAGAATATGCGCAGGAAGGATTTGGATTCGTTGTCCGCCAGCCGGATCAGCCGGTATTTGGAGAAGATGATGGCCCAGGAGAGGATGGAAAAGAAAAGGAGGATGAGGAGGACGACTTTCACCACCGGACCAGAGTAAAGGATCAAATCCACGATGCCCCCCCCGAAGCCGCCACTCGTCCCGGTGGGGAAAAGCTGTCCCAAACTCCAAAGCGTGATCGTATTCAAAGATTCTCCTTTGTGATCAGATTATCAGCCTGCTTGTCTGAATTTGAACGGCTATTTCATGCTTCCTGCGAAAGTCGGCTTTTCATTCCCCATTCCGCCCTCGGTATGGGGGCCTTCCGGCGTTTGCCTCAAGCGAAGCGGCCCTCAAGGCCCGGAGGGCCGATCTCTTTTCATTCCCCACTCCGAATTCCACATTCCGCATTTCTTCTCACCCTCCCGCCACCGGGGGGAAGATACTCAGGACGTCTCCCGGTCGGAGACGGTCTTCGAAGGCCCGATGAAGGCCGTTGACCAATGCGATCATGGGGATGGAAAGAGGAATTTTTAGCCTCTCCAACGCCTGACCGATGGTGTTTCCCTCTTCCACTTCCAGCCAGCAGGAATATTTATCGCTTCCCGGGGGAAGGTACTCGCGAAAATTGGCGAAGAGTTTTATTTCGACTTTCATCGTCCGATCCGTAATTTCTCATATCTCTTTTGATCTCTATCAAATTCTTGAACAATTTTCAATAAAAGTCAATCTGCAAAAAGCCGCTGCTGTGCCGCGCCACCGCGTCTCCCTTTCTTCGCGCCTTTTTTTCACTGCCTCCCCCTCCCCCTTCCCCGCGTCTCCGCGTCCCCCCTCTCCGCGTCTGTCTTTAGCGGCTGTTCATTGACTTCTCCCCCCCGGCCATCTATAATGGTGCCCAAATTCCCCATTGTTTCGGCAAATCATGGATCATATCCATTTCCTGCGCATTTTTTCCCACATTCCCATGGTGAACCGTCTCTCCCTCCGGACCAAGCTCGTCTTCAGTTTTCTTTTCGTGGTCATCGCGGGGGGAATTCTCTCTTCCCTGATCGGAACCAATCTCGTCGCCGATACCATCATCACCCAGGCCCGGAACAAGGTGCAGTATGACCTGAGCACGGCCTCGCTGGTCTATAACCAATCCCTGAACCGCATCCATGATGTGGTCCAGCTCACCGCCTCGGGCCGGACGATTCCGGATTATATGGAATCGGGGCGGCTGAAAAAATTGGCGGACTATCTGATCAAGCGGCGCAGGGATTTCGGCCTGGACATTCTGACTTTGACGGATGCCCGGGGCAAGGTCATCCTGCGAAGCCGCCATCCCTTCCAAACCGGGGACGATCAGGCCGGCGACCCTCTGGTGCACAAAGCCATGAAGGGAGAAGCGGGAGCCTCGACGGTGATTGTCCCCCGGGAGGAGCTTTTGAAGGAAGGAAGGGACCTGGCCGAGCACGCTTTTATCCTTTTCGTCCCCACCCCCAAGGCGAGGGAGGTTCCCGCGGATCGAGAGACTTCCGGAATGATGCTGAAAGCGGCCGCTCCCATCTGGCATGAGTCCGGCGGCCTGGCCGGGGTCCTTTACGGGGGCGTGCTCCTGAACCGCAATTACCAGATCGTGGATAAGGTGCGGGACCTGCTGTACGGGGAGGGGCGCTACCGGGAAAAGGAGATGGGGACGGCCACCATCTTTCAGGGAGACCTGCGGGTATCCACCAATGTGCGGGACGAGAACGGGAACCGGGCCATCGGAACGCGGGTCTCGGAAGAAGTCTACCAGGCCGTGGTCCAGAAAGGACAACCCTGGCTCGACCGGGCCTTTGTGGTCCATGACTGGTATATCACCGGATACGAACCCATCCGGGACCTGAATGGCCGGATCGTGGGCATCCTCTACGTGGGAATGCTGGAGGCTCCCTACGTGGACCTCCGGAATAAAGTGGTGTACAGCTTCTTCGGCATCGGCGTGCTGGGGGTCCTGGTGGTGCTCCTTCTTTCCTTCTTCATCACCACCGGCATCATCCGCCCCCTGCGGGAAATGGTGGCCTCCACCCGGAAAATCGCCGAAGGGGACCTGTCCCACGAAGTGCCCATGACTTCCCAGGATGAAATCGGGCAGCTGGCGGAGTCTTTCAATCACATGCTCGTGAGCCTCAAGCAGGCCCGCCAGGAGCTGGAAGATTACGGGCGGGTGCTGGAAGAGAAAATGGAAGAGCGCAGCCAGCAACTCCGTAAGATCCAGGCGAAGCTGATGCAGTCGGAGAAGCTGGCCTCTCTCGGACGGCTGGCCTCCGGCGTGGCTCACGAGATCAACAGCCCCCTTAACGGCATCCTGGCTTTCTCTCACCTCCTGATGCGCCGGCTGAAGGACAACCCCGAGCTGCAGAAAGAATTGGAGATCATCGTGAAGGAGGCCACCCGGGTCTCCGCCATCGTCCGCGGCCTTCTCGACTTTTCCCGGGAGAGCAAGCCCCAGAAGCGGCCCTGCAACATCAACGACCTAATCCTTCACACCCTCTCGCTGGTGGAGCGGCAGGCGGTCTTCCAGAACATCCGCATCGCCAGGAACCTGGATTCTCAGGCTCCCCTCCTCCTGCTCGACGCCAACCAGATCCAGCAGGTTTTCATGAACATCCTGCTGAATGCGGCCGATGCCATGGCCAACCAGGGGACGTTAACGATTGCCAGCAGCCACGTCCCGGGAGATCCCTTCGTTCAGGTGAAATTCACCGACACCGGCTGCGGAATCCCGGAAGAGAATCTGAACAAAATTTTCGATCCTTTTTTCACCACCAAGGCGGACAAGAAAGGAACCGGGCTGGGCCTAGCCGTCAGTTACGGAATCATCGACCGCCATCGCGGCCGGATCGAAGTCCAGAGCGAGGCGGGGCGGGGCACCACCTTCACCATCCATCTCCCCCTGGAGGCGGCCGAGGAAGTGCCGGTGGGGTAAAGAACCGATTCGAGTTGCCCGTTCCTCGTTGCTGGTTACTGGTTTCTGGTTTATGCCTTCAACTAGTAACGAGTAACGAGCAACTAGTAACGGTCTTTTCTTCAACGAGCAACCAGGAACGATTTTTTATTCTATTCCCAAGAGAAGTAAAAAATGCTATAAACGATTTTCTGGAAAGGTTGTCTTTTCGGACCTCCTTCCCTGTTTTCGGCAGTTGCGCGGGGTTGCCCGGAGGGGGCTTCCCCGGAAAGTACCAGGGTCTGCGGGAGCCAGCAACATTTCGGGTTTGAACCCCGTCGGCTCTTCAAATATTTGCGCAGCCGCCGGATATTAGATTCGAAGGATGAAACGAAAGGCATTGAGGAGGATTCGGTTTATGGCCCAAGAGCCCTCTGCTGAAACCCTTGACAAGTTACAGGAAATCTTCAAAGAGCACGAAGGGAATCGGGGACACCTGCTGATCGTGCTGCAAAAGATCCAGGCGATTTACGGATACGTTCCCCCGTTCACCTTTGAAATGGCCTCCCAGGCTCTCGGGGTTACCAAGAGTGAAATCTACGGAGTCTTGACCTTCTACAACCGTTTTCATCTCGCCCCCCGGGGAAAACATACCATTCGCGCTTGCCGGGGAACGGCCTGCCATTTCAAGGGCGCTCCCTCGATCATTGAAACCATCAAGGCCCATTTGAAATTGCCCCCCGGGAAGGAAACCACCGAGGATTTCCTCTTCAGCCTGGAAGAAGTGGCCTGTCTGGGAGCCTGCGGGATCTCTCCGGTGATGGCCGTCGACGAGGAAACCTTCGGAAATCTCACCCCCGCCCGGGCCGGTGAGGTCCTCTCTCAGTATCAAGCTCAAGCCGCCCAGCAGCCCGCGGCCGGTGCGTCCGGGGAAGCCGGCGAAAAGCAAAAAGCAAACTGAAGGCCTTTGCCGCTTGAAGCGGATCCCTTGGCCTTCGCCTCCGGTCGCCGGCCATCCAGGCAAGGGCAGGAGAGCCCTCGAATCCTTACCCTATGAGCTTCCGAGGGCTTGCCTGTCAAAGGGGGCAAGTTCTCTTCCCAGCCGACAGTCGGGACGGTTGGCGAACCGCCCCGATTCCTATCCGGTCGATCAATTCTTGACCCGATCCGGACCCCAACAAGTATGGCCCGATGAAAGATCCCCAAAAAAAGATTGACGAAACTCAGCGGCCTTGGGTAGAGTTTGACTAGGAAAAGAGAACCTCGACATGCCTCATTTGAAAGGGAGTCTTCACGTACACACCAGTTTCTCCGACGGAGCCCATACCCCGGCGGAAATGGTGAAAGCCTACCTGGATCTGGGTTACGACTTCGTGGCCATCACCGACCACGATTACCTGATTAAACCACAGTACTGGGAGAGCATTCCGGAGAGCAACGGGGATCTGATCGTTTTCAAAGGAATTGAACTGGAGTACCCGCCCCTTCGTTTCCAGCACATCGGGAAGATTCTGGGAAACAAGGAAACGCTCCTGATCTTCAACCACCCCAACCAGTACCGTCTCTCCATAGCCGAGGTCAACCGGCAGATCCAAGTGATCTCCCGGGACATGGAAATTCACTGCTTGGAGGTCACCGATAAGGGGGTTTACACCAAGATGTACGACACTCCCGAAATCCCCCTGCCCAAAATCGCCTCCGATGACTCTCATACTTTCGACATGTGCGGCTGGGCCTGGGTCGAGGTCCAGAGCCAGCGGGACCGGGATTCCATCCTCCGGGCCATCAAGGACGGCAACTTCAAGATCGGATTAAAATAGAAGCGCTTCCGTTGTCCGTCTTTCGTGATGGATCGGTGGTTACGGTTAACGGTTCATTGGAGAATTTTCATTGGGCATTGGCCATTGATCATTGGTCATTGTTGCCTCGCTCCTCGTGCCTCGAACCTGACTCTTACCTTGTACCTTGCGCCCTTTATTCAAAAAAACTCACATCCCCCTTCCCCTTGCGCAGGACCTTGGGGGTGTCCCCGGTCAGGTCGATGACGCTGGACGGCTCGGAGACCAGCATCCCCCCGTCGATCACCAGGTCGAGGGATTTTCCCAGATGCCGGTCGATGTCCCCCGGGTCGTAGAGCGCCTCTCCGCCGGGAAGCTTGGCGCTGGTGGTGATGATCGGATGCCCCAGTTCCTTTATCAGGGCCAGGCAGATGGGGTTGTTGGGCACCCGGATGCCGGCGGTCTTCCGCTTGGTCAGCATGATTTTGGGGACCAGCCGGGTTCCTTCCAGCACGAAGGTGTAGGGCCCGGGAAGAAGGCGCTTCATGATCTTGTAGGCGTAATTCGTCACCTGGCAGTACAGGCTGATGTCTTTCAGGTCGGCGCAGATGAAGCTGAAGGGGCGATTTTTCTCGCTTCTCTTGATTTGATAGATGCGTTCGATGGCCTTCTTCTGGTAAAGCGAACAGCCGAATCCGTAGACCGTATCCGTCGGATAAGCGATGATCCCGCCGTCTCCCAGAACCTCCACCACTCGCCGGATGAGGCGCGGTTGCGGATTTTGAGCATTGATCCGGATCAACATAGCCCCCTCCTTTCCCACTTTTCCCCGGTAGAGGCCTAAATTAAACACCAATTCCTTCAAAATCACAAGAGCCCAAACGAACGCGGAAGGAAGAGACACGGAGATGGGGAGACACGGGGACGCGGAGAAATCATCAGTGCTTTCGACCCGCCTACCCTTTTGTGCCTCGCCGTGTCTTTTTGTTCTGCATTCCGCATTCGGCACTCTGCATTCCGCATTCGGGTTGTCCTACTTTCCTCTTGCCCAACCAGCATTTCCTGTGTTAATTTTATACTGTGTGGAAACGGGTTATGGGATGGGAGCTTTGAGCCGCCGGCCTTTTCTCCGGAACCGCCCCAACCCCTCTCTTCCAATTCAGGTCAACCTGGAGTTCATGAAAAATGGGGAAAATCGAGGTGAACCGCGAGCGGTGCAAGGCTTGCGGGCTGTGCATTTCTGTTTGTCCGAAAAAGCTGATCATCTTCAGTCCCGGCCCCAACAGCCAGGGGTTCTATCCCGCGGAGCAAAGTTCGGAGGGCGAATGCACGGGTTGCGCCCTCTGCGCCGAGATCTGTCCGGATGTGGCGATTGAAGTCTGGAGGTAGGGAGTCGGTGGAAAAGCGTCTGTTCATGAAAGGCAACGAAGCTTTAGCCTATGGGGCGATCAAAGCCGGGTGCCGCTACTATTTCGGCTACCCCATCACCCCCCAAAACGATATTCCCGAATATTTTTCCCGGCACATGTCCAAGGTGGAGGGATGTTTCCTCCAGGCCGAAAGCGAAGTGGCCTCCATCAACATGATCCTGGGGGCATCCGCCGGCGGGGCGCGGGCCATGACCTCTTCTTCCAGCCCCGGGGTCTCGCTCATGCAGGAAGGGATCTCCTACCTGGCCGGCAGCGAGCTTCCCGCCGTGATCGTGAACGTAACCCGGAGCGGCCCGGGCCTCGGCGGGATCTCCGCTTCCCAGGGGGACTATTTCCAGGCCACCCGGGGCGGGGGACACGGCGATTACCGGACCATTGTGCTGGCCCCCCACTCGGTGCAGGAAATGCACGACCTGGCCATGCTGGCCTTTGACCTGGCCGATCTCTACCGCAATCCGCTCGTGATCCTGGCCGACGCCGTCCTGGGACAGATGAATGAGACCCTGGAAGACCGGCCTTACCGGCCCCTGGAGCTTCCCCCCAAGGACTGGACCCTGACCGGGGCCTCGGGGAGAAAACCCAACCTGATCAAGTCCCTCTACCTCAAAGAAGGGGAGATGGAAAAGCACAACTGGAAGCTCTTTGAAAAATACCAGAGCATGAAAAAAGAGAGTCGTTACGAGATCTCCCGGGCGGAAGACGCCCAGATGCTGGTCGCGGCTTTCGGGACCTCGGCCCGGGTGGCCAAGACCGCGATCCAGATCGCCCGGGCCCAGGGACTCAAAGTCGGCCTTTTCCGGCCGATCACCCTTTATCCCTTCCCGGACCAGGCTCTTCTGGACCTCTCCCGGCGGGTGAAGAAATTTATTTCCGTCGAGATGAACACCGGCCAGATGGTGGAGGATGTGAAACTCTCCGTAGCCCGCGATGCGGATGTGCATTTTTACGGCCATGCCCCGGGTTCTCCCCCCGATCCCGAAGAGGTGTTCGAAGCCATCAAGAAGGTCTATTGAGCCCTTACTTCGAGGGGGAAAATTTTTCATTCGAAAGGCATCGGGATTCTGACATGAAACAAGTTTTTAAAAGGCCTTCATCCCTGAGGGACATTCCCTTCCATTTTTGCCCGGGATGCCATCACGGCACGATTCACCGCCTGGTGGCCGAAGCCATCGACCACTATCATCTGCGCGAACGGACCATCGGAATTGCCGGGGTGGGCTGCGCCGTATTCGTGTACGAGTACTTTGACATCGACACGGCCGAAGCTCCCCACGGGAGGGCTCCGGCGGTGGCCACCGGATTGAAGCGGGCGCTATCCGACCGGATCGTCTTCACCTATCAGGGAGACGGAGACCTGGCTTCCATCGGCATGTCGGAAATCGTGCACACCGCCAACCGGGGGGAGAACATCACGGTTATCTTCGTAAACAACACGGTCTACGGAATGACCGGGGGCCAGATGGCGCCCACCACCCTTCTGGGCCAGCAGACCACCACTTCACCCTACGGGCGGGATTTCAATCAGGACGGGTATCCCATCCGGATGGCCGAAATACTGGCCACCCTCGAGGGAACCGCTTTCTCCGCCCGGGTGGCTTTGAATACCCCGGCCAATCTGATGAAGGCCAAGAAGGCCGTGCGCCAAGCCTTTGAAATGCAGATGAACGACATGGGCTTTACCTTTGTGGAACTGCTTTCCGCTTGCCCCACCAACTGGGGCTTGAATCCCATCAAGGCCAACGAGCGGGTGGAAAAGGAACTCATCCCCTATTTCCCCCTGGGAGTCTTCAAGGAGCGGAAAGGGAGCGACCATTTCTAAAATGCGGAATGGGGAATGCGGAATTCGGAATTGACCTTTTATCTTCTTTCGTTTTTCATTCCGCACGACCCATTCCGAATTCCGAATTTGTAAGCGGAGCGTATATGCATCAGGAAATCATCATGGGAGGAGTGGGCGGCCAGGGAATCATGGTCATCGGAAATCTCCTCGCCCAAGCCGCCTTTCTGGAGAATCTGAACGTCACCTATCTTCCGATTTACGGGGTGGAGAAACGGGGGGGGCAGGCGGACTGCACCGTGGTCATCTCCTCCGAGGAAATCGGATCTCCCGTCGTGGGCGCCCCTCAGTCGTGCATCATCCTGAGCAAGTCCTCTCTTCTGAAGTACGGCCCCCGCATCAAACCCCACGGCTTTCTTCTCTTGAACAGCTCCCTGGTGGAACCCAGGGAAGTGCCCCGCAACGACCTGGACGTCCTTCCAGTTCCAGCCAATAATCTCGCCCAGGAGCTGAAAAATGACCGACTGGCCAACATGATCATCATCGGGGCCTTTGTGGAAAAGACCCGGGTCGTGAGTCTCGATACGCTGATCTCCGCCCTGCCCCGGATCTTCGATGAACGTCACCACCACCTGCTCCCGGCCAACACGGAAGCCATCCGCAAGGGGGCGGAATACGCCTGGATGCTTCTTTCCAAATACCCGGGTAAGCCCAAGCCCGGGAAGGAGTAATTCTATGGAAGAGGAGAAGGGATCCGAAGATCTGCGAATCGGAGAAAAGGTCCGCGAGCTCCGGGAAAAGAAAGGTCTCTCCCTGCAGGACATGGCCAACCGCACGGGCTACACCTCCGCTCTCCTTTCCCAGGTGGAAAACCATTTGATTTCCCCTCCTCTGGGGGCGCTGATCAAGATCGCCAAGGCGCTCGAGGTGAGAGTGGGAACGTTCTTCGGGGAAGAGCCCCGGGAATCTTACGCCATCGTGCGCCGGGACGAACGGAAGCACATCTCCCGGTATGCTTCCAAAGAGGGAGTGAGCTACGGATACGCTTACGAGAGCCTGGGCTTTGACAAGAAGGACCGGCAGATGGAGCCCTTTCTGGTTACCCTGGAGCCGGCCACGGTGAAGAGTGAGAAACTCTCCACCCATGACGGGGAGGAATTCATCTTCGTCCTCGAAGGGGAGATGGAAGCCATCCTGGGAGGCCACAAAGACGTCCTCCACCCCGGAGACAGCATCTACTACGACTCCACCATCCCCCACAAGGTCCAGTGCCACCGCGACCTCCCCACGAAGATCCTGGCGGTGATCTGGACGCCGCAATGACTCTCCAAGACCACATCCTGAAATCCGCGAAACCGGTTCTGGCCCCCAACCAAAAGACCGTGTCCACCATCTCCCTTCAGGATCGGGACTCCCTTGCCTCGTCTTTCGGCCTCTCCAGGCGGGCCGTGGAAATCGCCTCCCTGGACCTGGAAGTCTGGCCCCAGCGTTACTTGCGCAATGCAGGCTCCTTGGGATTGGGGGGGCAGAAAAAGCTCCTCCAGGCAAAAGCCCTGCTCATCGGCGCGGGCGGGTTGGGGGGGACCATCGCCCTGCTCCTGGCGCGCATGGGCTTGGGGAGCCTGGTCATTGCCGACGGCGACTCCTTCAGCGAGGACAACCTCAACCGTCAGGCTCTCTCCCTGGAGTCCAACGTAGGTTCGAAAAAGGTCCGGGTCGCTCAGGCGGAGATGGCCAAGATTAATGCCGCCACCGAAGTGGAGGTGTTCGAAGGGTTTGTGGCCGAAAAGGAACTCTCCACCCTCATCAGGGGAGTTCAGGCGGCCATCGACGCCCTGGACAACATGCCCTCCCGCTTCCGGCTGGAAAAATCCTGCCGGGACGCCGGGGTCCCGCTGGTGCACGGAGCCGTCGCCGGCTTTACCGGGCAGGTCACGACCATCTACCCGGAAGACATCGGATTCCGCGCCTTCTACGGGGATCCCCGGGATACCCCCGAAAAAGGGATCGAAGTGGAGCTGGGAAACCTGCCCGGGATCGTCTCCACCATCGCCTCCCTCCAGGTCCAGGAAGCCATCAAGGTCCTCACCGGCCTGGGCCGCCCCTTGCGCAACCGTCTCCTCTTCATCGATTCCCTGAACGGCGCGGCCGAAACCATCTCTCTGAAGTAATCCCAATTCCAAAACCTGAAATTGATTAGCCACAGAGGGCACAGAGGCCACCGAGGTTTCATGACCAGAAGATAAAGGGAAAATGCCGACGTTTGAGAAAGTTGATATGAGCTTTGAGCGCTGTAAGGCGATCCTGATTGGTAGCCTTTATATCCCTTTGCTCTCTGCGGAATCTGCGGATAAACAATTTCGAAATCCGCAATCTGAAATCTAATTCCCCCTCCGAACCGGCAGAGACTTTTTCGCCCCGGGGGAACTTTTTCGCCCCCTTGGGCCACTAATCGACATGAAAGGTTGAGGTCGGTTTTCGCTTTATTCATCGGCCCATCCTTCCGATATTAATAGAAAGGATAATATTCTCCATGAACTTGACCGCTCCCCCGCCCGAAATCGAAGGAAACAGGTTGAAGCCCGGCAACGACCGATGGATTTTTTGCTTGTTTCTTCTCCTCACCCTGTTTTTCTCCCCGCCCCGGTCCATTCAAGCCGCGGGAGATATTTCCTCGGGCGCCCATTGCCCCTCTCACCGTCTTTCGGATGCCATCGGTGACCCTCGGCAATGGACTCTACGATGTCTCGACCTTGCCGCATCCCCGGAAACGCTGACCCAGTTCGAGGCGGATATTGATCACGACGGAATCCCGGAGCTCTTTGTGAGTTCGACAAAAATCCGGGGCAATGCGGGAAGCGATTATTTTATCTTTCAAAAAAAGGGGGAGACCTATTCTTATCTTGGCTCTCTCTTCCTCCATCCCCAGGCTTTCAGGGTTCTCCCCATGGAGACGGATCAAAAGCCCAGGATGACCCTCTATCGGCGGTCAGGGGCGGGGCAGGGAACGCTGGTAATGGTGAAATACACCGGCCATGAATTTGCCGTCGTTCAAAAAGAAACCATCGAACCCATGGGCAAAGACCGGGCCCGTTATGAGCAGATCTTCGGGCCTTCTCCGGGTTCTTTTCGGCCGGAACTTTCCCCGGAAGAAGCCTTGAAGATCGCCGACGAGTACGTGCGGGAAAAGAAAGTTGACCTCTCCCAGCAGTACATCCATTTCATCCGCCTGGATTATGACCCCGGAGCCAAAAGGCCGGGCTTTTACTGGAGGATTCATTGGAGGGGGTCGGTCCCGAGGATGGGCGGAGAGTATGGCCTCAGAATTTACATGGACCGGACCGTCCTGCCGGAAATCGCCGGCCCATGACCGGTAGCCACCCGTTCACCATTCAATCCACTAACCCTGGAGAGGAGAGAAGATGCTGCTGAAGAGTCTGATCGGAATGGTCCTGTTCATTCTAGTGTTTTCCTCCGGAGCCCTGGCCGAAAAAAAGGAGCCGGCCGTCGAACCGGCCGAAGGGGTTGAATCGGCTGACAAGGAGCTCTCCCTGGACGAAGGATTATTCGCTGTGGAGATCATCCGGGAATGCCTGCAGAGCTTCCGTAAGCTGACCGAAGAGGCCCAGGGAAAGATATCCAAGGCGAAGATGAAAGAAATCGGCAACACCGAATGGGACATGCAGGTCCTGGGGTTTCACAACAACCCCGGCATCCTGGAAGGGACCCTGAAGAAACAGGACTTCTTGATCAAACAACTCCAACTTGAGCTGATCAAACGACAGGCAAAGGAAGGGTCGGCCAAAGAGAAGGACCTGCAGGAAGCCCGGAAAGCGCTGGAGGCTTCACAGAAGGCCTTCCGGGAATTCAAGAAAAATTTCCATCGCAAGGATTAATCCCATGAAGGGTTTCGCCTTCGGAAGCAAGGCTCCATCGATTCTCCGAATAATCGCCTTTCTATCACCCCTGGCCCTCGGGGGAACCTTCCAGCTCGGGGCAGAGGCCTCGGCCTGCAGCTGCAACTGGGGAGGGCCTTTTCAAAAGGTGGCCCATAAAGCCGAGCTGGTCATCCGGGGAAAGGTTCTGAATTACCACGGGCTTGACCGAGGGGTTCCCCTGGCCATGGACGTGGAAATTCTCGAGGTCCTCAAGGGACAGCCCCGGAATCGCCGGGTTCGTGTCTGGGGAGACAACGGGTGGCTGTGCCGTCCTTATGTCTCCCAGTTTCCCGCGGGCACCGAATGGATCCTGGCCCTGAACGGCCCCGGAAGCAAGCCCGGGCAAAACCCCGGCGACTACGCCCTTTCCATCTGCGGGCAGTTCTGGCTTCAAGTGGTGGATGGAAACGCATTCGGGAATTTTGACGACGACCGGGATTGGAAATCCGGGCAAAAACGATCCTTGGATGAGGTGCGGAGGGTGTTTCCAGCTCGGGAACCTTCCCGGTACAGTCTGAAGTCCACGGGGGAGCTGTCCGCGGGGAACGCCTTCGAGAAACCCTTCGGGTCCGGATTCTGCTTCCGCCTGGAGCCCAACCCCCACGGATGGACGATCCTGATCCGCGACCCGAGGGCCACGGAAGACATCTCTCGCCTGACCCCTCCCCTCCATTTCACTCCCCATCCGCGGGACATCGGAGGCTGGCATTTTCGCAACCAAGACAACACCGGGCCGAACGAGCCCGGAGAAAAAAACGTCAACGCCCCCGGCTTGGTTCGGGAATTCATCTTTTCCCCGGCCGTGGGAAAGACCATTGCCGGACCCGAGGTCAAGACCTCCCCAACTGCTGAAGAGATCGAGCAGGTCAAACGCTTTGGCCGGGGCAAACTGACGATCCTGGACTATCGTCTGACCGACCTGGATCCCGGGAAAAAGGCGGGCTTTGAATGGTTGCGTTTTGAAGCAGAGCTTTCCTGGCCCGCTTTGACCCCTCCGTAAGGAAGTTCCCCCCTTTCGTTCCCGGATCAGTCCGTTTGCCCGATCCCTACTCGTTTTCCGTCCCGACATTTTACCGTTGAATTTCCAGCGTCCATCTTCCAATATGAAAGAGTAAGGCTGCAACTGAGGGTCCGGGGTTCCTTCGATGGAAAGTTCCGGCCCTGCGGGGTTTGAGGACCGCCATGCTGGGGGCATGGCTTAAGGAGCGTCAAGCCTTCGGCTTGACTTGAGGACCGCTTCGCTTGAGGCAAAAACCGAAAGCTGCCAATAGAAAGAGCGGAGGGGGATGTATTCATGAATGAGAAAAACAACGGGTCTCATTTTCCCATGAATGATCAACGTAAAAAAAACGCCGGCGGCCATAGGTCGGAGGTCTGCTTCCCCGGGCTCGATCAACTCTCCGAGGTCTACGCCGACTTGGAGCGACAGATCGCCAACTTCAAGAGGGGCGCCGGCATTGAATGCCTCCGGAAGTGCACTTTTTGCTGCGCCACGGCCAAATTCGTGGAAGCCTCCATTTTCGAGATGCTCCCGCTGAGCCTTCACTTCTGGGAGGAAGGCCGGGCGCCAGAGATTTTGGAGAAACTGGAAGGGATTCACCCGGAGGCGCCGTGCATCTTGTTGAATCCCAATCCCCCCGATGAGCTTTCGGGCGGATGCACTTATTACCGCTTTCGGCCGCTCATCTGTCGTCTCTTCGGGTTTTCTGCAACCGTGGATAAGAACGGCAAGCCCTTCATCTCCCTGTGTGTACCCCTGAAAGAGTTGCATTCGGGGATCGCCGAGCGAGTGAATAAAAAAATCCGGGAAGACCTCCCCTTTCCCCTCATGCCCGATTTTTCCCGAAAAGTCGCTATGATTCATCCTCGCCTGGGGCAGGAAAAATATCCCGTCAATATCGCCCTTCTAGAGGCGCTGGAACTCCTCGGGCAGAAAATGCACTTCCTGAAAGCCGCAAGGAGGGAAACATGATCATCGCCAGGCCAAGTGAAGCCAAAGGGTATCTTACTCCTCCTCCTCACCCCCGGGAGCTGAAGGTTCTCATCTCGCCCAGCCTGCAAGAAGACGTGGAGGGGTTGGCCATCGGAATGACCATCCTTCCCCCGGGGGAATCCAGCAGTTTCCACAGCCACGAAAGGGAGCATGAAACCTGGATCATCGTTTCCGGTGAGGGCGAGGTGCGGGTGGGGGATGAAAGTCAGGGCGTGGAACCGGAGACAGTGATCTTCCTGAAGCCTCAAATCCCCCATCAGATCAAAAACACCGGCCGGATTCCACTCCGCATGTTCTGGATTTACACCCCCGCCGGAGGAGAGAAAAGCATTCTGGACGGAAGAATGAAATGAGGCCATGACCCCCCTGGGTCATGGCGGGCAATCTCGCCCCGGCGTTAGGCACGATAACCCCATCTCCTACCCACCCCCCCTTTCGAAGAAAAGGGAAAGGACGGGGGAATGGAGGCTGAATTTTTGCTTGCAGATTGGAAATAAATTTGCTAAATAGGATCGGCTCTGCCTGTCCAAATTTGTCATTGCGGTTCCGCTGCCGGTCATAATTGGAGAGGCCTATTAAAAAATCTTGAATAAAATTCGATCCACCTTGTTGGCATTCAGCTTGCTATCTCGATTGACGGATGGCAAAACATTCAGCGATCCGCCCATGGAGAGAATCAGGGGAACATCATGCGCAGAAGAACGGATTGGAGGAGAAAATCAAAGGACCCGGACCAGCCGGACGGCAGGAAGCATCCCCGGGCCCTTTTAAATCTTCCCGTTGAATATTACGCCACGAATCCCAAGACCCCCCGAGTGGGTCATACTTCCGACCTGAGCCCCGACGGAGTCTTGTTGAATATTCCCGAGAAACTGGACATCGGTCAGTCGATCAAGCTGGCGATTTTTGTTTACCTGGACAAGACCGTAGAGACCATCAAGGTCAATTCCCAGGTTGTCTGGGTGGCCGGCAGGGAGAAAGACGGGAGTTTCCTGTCGGGGGTGAAGTTCATCGACCTCTCCGCCAACGACCGGAACAAGCTGGAAAAATTTTTTGAAGAATATTGAATAGACAAAGTCTTTTCCTCTCGCCCGCTTCGCTGGGTCCGCAGAGAACGCAGAAAAAGAAAAACCTATTTTCGGGGTGATATGTAAACCGGGCTTTAGCTCTGCGGCCTCTGCGGACTCTGCGGACTCTGCGAGAAAAAAATTTTGGAGAATTGTTTTTTGGGGGGTGAGTTTTACTTTCTTTCTACCCGAACGAAATACACCTTATCGCTAAAAATCTGTTCCGGCACGAGCAATCTAGCCCAGTTCATGATCGACTGATGGGTGATTCTTTCTTTATCCTTCCTTATTTCGGGGAGAACGCCGATCAATTTGTCTTCCCCGTCGGGGATACGCCGGTAGAATTCGTATACCACTATTTTTGAATTCCCCTGTTTTATTGTCTCATATTGTCCCATTTTCTCCCTCGACTGCAACAGCAGCAAGCCCAAACCTCAAAAGAATCGACTCATCGATTCAGGAAAGCGATTTATTTTCTATTTCTCATTGCCGGCTGCCCCAATGAAGTAATGAGCACAATCTCCTGTCATCATCCATTGAGCAAGATAAATGCCAATAGCATAAGTATCTTATTTTAAACAATAGTTTCAAATAATAGGTATTCTCTGGGGGGCGCCGTCGTAAAAAATTTTTACTTCTCCGTATGATCCCGAATCGCATTGAGTTGAAAAGCATCATTATTACGAGATGTTAATTCCCATATCCGTTTCGTAAACATTTGAGAGCCATTTATACACCTTTTACATTTGCTTTGTAAAATCAACCCCTTTTGCTTCCCCCCTCCCCGGAAAATTTCTTTGCCTCAAGCCCCGCCGCAGGCATGATGGTCTTAAAATATAGGGGCCGGTCCCCGCACCGGCCCGCAAAATGCTTTTGCTTCAAGTCACGCTTTCAGCGTGACGCTCCTCAAGTTACGCCTTCGGCGTAACGCTCCTCGAGCGCAGCGCTCGTTTTTTAACCCCATTGTTCTTCAGGAACTCCTCGAGCACCTCGTACGGCTGTGCCCCCACAACCGCGTGCCGGTCGATAACAAACGTGGGGACCGCGGTTACCCCCCACTTCATGGAAAGCTTCCAATCCTCATCCACCGCTTCCTTGAAGCTCCTTGATTCCAGGACTTCCCTCGCCTCCTTCACTGGCAGTCCCACTTTTTTCGCCAGCTCGAGCAACACCTCCTTCTTGGCGATATTCTTCCCGTCCACAAAGTAGGTCCTGAAGACCGCGTCGTGGAACTCGTCCCCCTTCCCCTTCTCCTCCGCCCACTTGCCCATCTCCTGGGCCAGCCGGCTGTTGAAAGTCATCTTCCGCATTCCCCAGGGGAGACCGAGATCATCGGCCACCTGTTTCAGTCGCGCCAGCATGGCCGGAATATCCATGTTCCTTCCGGCAAAGAGCTCCTCCAGGGTGCGCCCATCCTCGGGAGTCTCCGAGTGCAGGGGGAAAGCCCTCCACTGCACTTCGATCTCAAAGTTCTCTCTTAGCTTTTCAATACGCCCGGTACTGAAATAACACCAGGGTCATATGTAATCGGAAAAAATCTCCAGCTTCTTTGCCGTGCTCATACCGTTCCCTTCCCCTCTTGCTTTGATTTAACGTCTTCTTTTTTTCATTATATGCTGATTCTTCCGGATTCTCCAATCCTGAGTGAGGCCTTTTGGGGATCAGATCTTTAAAATTGACATATCTCACACCTCTTGCTAAAAGATACGCATGGCTAGACCGCTTCGAGTTCAGTTTGAAGAGATAGAGCGGCGAATTGGAAATCTGTCAAAAAGAAAGATCTGACCCCATTTTCTCTTTTTCAGCAACGAGTAACGAGAATCAGGAGGATATCCATGAAACCTCTCATCCTGGCGATTCTTGTTTTATTTCTTTTCCCCGGGAGGGCGATTCCGGCAAACGGTCCGATCAGCGAGGCGACCGAGACCTGCCTGGGCTGCCATGCCCTTTCGACGCCGGGGATCGTGGCCGACTGGAAGAACAGCCGACATTCCAGGGTCACTCCGCAAGAAGCCCTGGCCAAGCCCCAGCTGGAGCGGAGAGTTTCGGCGGAGAAGGTCGATGACGCGCTGGGCAAAACCGTGGTCGGCTGCGCCGAGTGCCACACTCTGAACTCCGGCAAGCACCCGGATTCCTTCGAGCACGGTGGATCGAGCGTCCACGTGGTGGTCAGCCCCCAGGATTGCGCCGTCTGCCACCCCACGGAAAAACAGCAATACGACCAGAATCTCATGTCCCGGGCCCATGGAAACTTGGTCAAAAACCCGGTTTACCTGAATCTGGCCGATTCGGTGAACGGCATCCAGAAGTTTGACAAGATGCGGACCACCCTGCAGGCTCCCGATGCGGAGACTAACGCCGACTCCTGCCTGTTCTGCCACGGGACGGAAGTGAAGGTGAAGGGCTTCCGCAACCGGGAGACGAGCCAGGGAGAGATGAAATTCCCCATCCTCTCCAACTGGCCCAACCAGGGTGTGGGGCGCATCAATCCCGACGGGACCCTGGGAGCCTGCACTCCCTGCCACACCCGCCACGGGTTTTCCATCGAAATGGCCCGCAAGCCTTACACCTGCTCCACCTGCCACAAGGGACCGGATGTTCCGGCGTACAAAGTTTACGAAGTGAGCAAGCACGGCAACCTTTTCTCTTCCCACCAGAAAAACTGGGACTTCAACAAAGTCCCCTGGACCGTGGGCAAGGATTACACCGCCCCCACCTGCGCCGCCTGCCATGTCAGCCTGGTGGTCAATGAGGGCGGAGACGTGATCGCCGAGAGGAGCCACAAGATGAGCGACCGCCTCCCCTGGAGGCTTATGGGACTCATCTATGCCCATCCCTATCCCAAGTCCCCCGACACCTCGATCATCAAGAACAAGGCCGGCCTTTCCCTGCCCACCGAGCTCACCGGGGAGCCGGTGGCCCAGTACCTGATCGACTCCAAGGAAATGGAAAAGAGGCTGAAGACCTTCCAGAACATCTGCCTGACCTGCCACAGCTCGGAGTGGACCGAGAGTCACTTCAAGCGGCTGGAGAACACCATCCGAACCACCAACGAAATGACCCTGACGGCAACGAAGATCGTTTCCACGGCCTGGGAAAAAGGGGTGGCCAAAGGCCTGGCCCAGAAGGACAGTCCCTTCAATGAGTACATCGAGAAGAAGTGGGTGGAGCAGTGGCTCTTTTATGCCAACTCCACCCGCTTCGCCTCAGCCATGGCGGGAGCGGATTACGGGGTCTTTGCCGAAGGGCGGTGGTACATGTCCAGGAATATCCAGGAGATGCTGGATCATTTGCATCTTCTTCTGATACAGAAAAAGTAGAGGCGACCGGCGGCTTGGCTGAGCCTTCGACCCGAGCTCTGGCCGAGGGGCTCGCCGAAGTCTGGTCTCCCTGACAGAGCAGAACTAGATAAAGTCTTGGCTAGAAAACCTGAACCCTGAAACCCGAAACCCGAAACTCGAAACTCGAAATTCTTTTTAAAGCTCCGGAGCACCAGAAGGAATTACGCAGACAAAAACGAAGGGTTCTTCCCCGGTATTCCTGAGCTGATGCTCCTCGTTCCCCGGGATGAAAACCACGCTTCCGGTTGAAAGGGGAACCCATTTCCCTTCCCGCAGAATCGCCCCCTTCCCGGAATGAACAAAAACTTCATGCTCCCATTCGTGGGCGTGCTTGC
>Ga0315285_10000838_pt1 | contig 32004 bp, 30 predicted proteins | sample YL17G09_36_MG_FD_203698 | JGI IMG/M metagenome (GOLD analysis project Ga0315285, IMG submission 203698) | Sediment microbial communities from Yellowstone Lake, YNP, Wyoming, USA - YL17G09_36 | ecosystem: Environmental > Aquatic > Freshwater > Lake > Sediment | place: USA: Wyoming | collected...
TGACAAAGAGCATAAACTATTTGAAGGATAAAGAGTTATCCTAAATTTTTTGTTTTCAAAGATCGCTAACTTCGTTTTTTTTGGGTTAACTTATCTTATGATATGCATGATTTTTGGGTTAACTTTTGTTGTCTGCCTTTATAAGTAATTGTATTTGCATAATATTTAAGTATTGAACAGGCTCAATTAGTAATGTTATACTGTGCTATCGTCTTAAATCCCTATTACCGAAGTTGTAAGGTTAAGTCTAGCTTTACACCAATTTACAGCGGTACTTCTTAATGTTTCCATTATTAAATCCTTTTCTTACAAACCCCTCAGAAGTCAGCAAAAAGTTTTTCTTTAATTCTATATAGTAGAGTGGTAAGGTTATACACGGTTTATTGAGTGACTTCTTACCTGTCAAACCTTTCACCAATGAGCAAAGGGATTTCTTCTTCAAGCCGCGAAAAGGTAACCATGCTTCTCACCTACTGCGGCATCTTTCTCGTCTCTCTGGCTACGCTCACCTATGAAGTATCTCTCACCAGAATCTTCGCCATCGCTCAAGGATACCACTTTGCCTTTATGGTGATCAGCATTGCCCTTCTGGGGATAGCCGCGAGCGGGAGTTTCCTTTCAGTCTTCCCCTCCCTCGTGAAAAAGGATCTTCAAAAAACCCTTTGCATCACCACGCTCAGTTTCTCTCTCGTATCCCCTATCTCTTACCTCCTACTCAATCAAATCCCTTTTGACCCTCTGAGAATCTCCTGGGATAAAACCCAGCTTTTATATATTGCCTGCTACTACCTCCTGCTCTCGCTTCCTTTCTTTTTTACCGGCCTCACCATTGCAATCGCCATAAGTAAGCTCCATTCTCACGTAAACCAACTCTATTTCGCTGACCTTGCGGGGGGATCGCTGGGATGCCTCCTAGCACTAGTAGTGTTTTATCTGGGAGATACACGAGGAGCTATAGGAACTGTCTTTTTATTAGGGCTTGCGTCTTCCTTCTGCTTTAGTTTCCCATTCTCTAAAAAACTTTCTTACCTGCTCCCTCCCCTCCTCACCATCCTTTTTTTCACTCTCACCACTGTAGATACCGCCCTGTTTCAGGTTAAACTCTCTCCCTACAAGGGACTTATGGTAGCGTTGAGATACCCTCAAGCAGAGCTTCTCTCCACTAAATGGAACTCTTTCTCCCGAGTGGATGTAGTTAAAAGTCCCGCCGCCAGGTTCGCGCCCGGTCTAAGCCTCAACTATCAAGGAACATTGCCTGCCCAGCTGGGAATCACCGTAGACGGAGACAATCTAAATGCCCTCACCCACTATAGTGGGAAGAAAGAGGATCTCACCTTTCTCTCCCAACTGCCCTCAGCACTCCCCTACTATCTTAAAAATATAGACGACGTTCTCGTTCTTGAACCCAAGGGAGGACTTGATGTCCTCATGGGGCTCTATTTAGGAGCAAAAAACATAGAGGGTATTGAACTTAACCCTTTAGTGGTAGGAGCGGTTAAAGACGATTTTAAAGATTTTTCAGGCTCACTCTATGAACAAAAAAACGTCCACATCACTATCGGTGAAACACGGAGCTATCTTAGGAAGATAAAAAAGCGTTACGATCTTATCCAGCTCTCCATCTCTAATGCCCTGGGAGCATCCTCGAGTGGGGTGTATGGTTTAGTTGAAGATTACCTTTTTACCGTAGAGGCATTCACTCAATATGTAAACCACCTTAAAGAAGATGGGTTCATCTCCGTCACCTCCTACCTCCTCCCACCTCCGCGACAAGAACTGAGGGTTATCTCTCTTATCCTCTCTGCAATGGAGAAAAGACATATCCCCTCTCCGGGAAAATGTCTCGCGGTGATCCGCACCTGGGGTACCATAACCACCCTAGGTAAACAGGGATATCTCACCCCACCTGAAATAGAAAAATTGAAAAACTTTTGTGAGGTGCGCAGTTTTGATCTCGTCTACTACCCTGGTATTGCTCCTGAAGAAGTAAACCGCTATAATCAACTCACAGAACCACTCTACTACCAGCTCACCACTAAACTGATAGATAAATCCTCACGGGAGAAGATCTATCGAAACTATCCTTTTGACCTCTCACCGGTCACCGATGACCAGCCCTTCTTCTACCACTTCTTTAAGTGGAACAAGGTGAGGGAGGTATCCCAGAGTGTAGAGGGGAAGTGGCAATTCCTGGTAGAAGGTGCGTACCTTGTACCACTCATTTTCATCCAGGCACTCTTTCTCAGCATACTTTTAATCTTTATCCCCACCTTACTCTCCACACCCACGGGTGTCATCAGAAGCATACCTCGAGTACACGCACTAAAGGTAGGGTCATATTTTTTCTGGGTGGGCATGGGATTTATGTGCGTGGAGGTATCCCTTGTCCAAAAATGTATCCTCTTCCTTGATCACCCTTACTATGCAATAGCCCTGGTCATATCGGCATTGCTCGCATCCACCGGAGTAGGAAGCTACCTCTCCCGGCGATACCCCTTCACTAAAAAAGGCAGGATGGCATACCTGTTGCTCCTAGTGCTTGGTGGAGCCATCGCCGTTTACAGTCTGCTACTGCCCACCCTGTTCAACCTCTTGCTCCCCTACCACCTCTTGATGAGGCAGTGTTTCACGGTGCTTCTACTCTTTCCCTTAGGTCTGCTCATGGGTATCCCCTTCCCCCTTGGTATACGCTGGCTCTCCACTACCTCTTCTCACCTGGTCCCCTGGGCCTGGTGCATCAATGGGTGCTCCTCGGTGTTAAGTTCCATTCTGGCAGTATTAATCGCACTTGGTGGTGGTTTTACGCTGGTATTACTTTTCGCCGCGGGCTGCTATGCACTCGCTACCTTTTCCCTTCCATCCCTCTCCGTACAAACTTCTCTTGCACTCACCACTCAAAATCGCTATAATCATTTCTAACAAATCCCTCATAAAAAGAGTGAGGCGAGCTTGCTATAGAGATTACATGCTTGGCTAAGCGCAACAATAGTTAATCTTTAAACTTATAGAGGAGGAACCATGGAAAGAAAAAGTACATTCTTTAAAACACTCACCTGCTTTACTATTGCAGTACTGACATCTGCGACCGTTCCCCACTCACTATGCTATGCGGGGAGCTTACCACCGCGTGAGGTAAAAATGATGGATGACCTCTCCTGCGCCCTTACTACTAAACTCGACACTATGATAGACGCCACCTGCAGGGAAAATGGCTTAGAGATGGTGCCAGAGGGCGCAAGAAATGTAGCAGTCTCCGGGGCTACCGTTACTTTTGTGCCCCTCACCTCTAACAATCCTCACCTCGCTACACCTAAAGCAACTGAACAGCCCATGCAATCCCTCGTCTACATTAACCATGAACAGTGGGGACATTTCCTGATTTTCTTAGAAATTATTCAGAATCAAAGGGATGAGGTACCATCCAGTATAAAAATGATTTTCCCCAGTGGACGAGGGATAGTAATAGAGATGAACCCCTTCTCTCTCTACCAGGTTGATGCGTCAACAACGGGATTTTCCCTGCAAGAATACGATGACCTTGAAAACACCATTGTTATCTCAGGTACCTGTGAAGTCCTAAGGATCATGGCTATCACGCTCGCAGCGGCCTGTCTCATTTTCACCAACCCCATCCTCTGTGGTGTTGCTGGCGCTATGGAGGTGATAGCAGAACTTATATGTTAACGAGGCCTACCATAGGTTTAATACGTTCCACACTCATTATCAGACAATACCCCTAAGCCACAGTACCATGTACTATAGACCACTCTTCCTCCTCACCCTGATACTGGGTGCAGGGTGTGCGTCAGCACCCCCACTGAGGAGAGAGGGACTGAAGAGCTTTTAGAGAAAAAGCTTTCCACCAAAGATGAGAGGATGCAGCAGATTAAAGCTGGGAGCACACTACTCACAACCTTAACAACCTTCTTGTACTCTGCACACCATGAAACCTGGTTCCATCATCACCTATTTCGATAGCGATAAGATTACCTGTGGCATTTGCCTAGAGGTAAAAGAGAACAGATGTCACCTTCTCTCAGAGTCCAATCGAGAAGTAAATCTCACCCTCAGCCGGATCGCCCTCTGCTCACCAAGACCACTCAACCTGAAATTATCAAGAGAAGAACTCTTGCACACACTGAAGAACACTATTCGCCAGGAGGAAGAATTAAAGACCAGGGTTAACACAGAAGAGCTGTGGAATCTCCTCCAGGGAGAAGAGGACTATGTGGATCTTTCCCCCCTCGCGGAAATAGTCTTTGGTGCGGGAGCTTCCTCAGCGCACATTGCTGCCCTCTTCAGAGCACTGTTTGAAGACAAGGTCCATTTTAAATTCAAAGAGGGTAAATTCAAACTACATTCCTCCCAGCAGGTGCAGCAGATCTTAATGAGGTTAGAGCGAGAGGCAGAGAGAGAAAGAGAACTGGAAGAAGGGAGTGCATGGCTCAAGCAGGTATGGGGTGAATTACCGGTGGAGGATACCTCCCGCAATGAGTACTACCGAATGCTCTTGCGTGAACTTGCTATCTTTGGTGCTGAATCACCCCACCACCAGCAAGGCAGAGAACTGCTTAAGAGGGCCAATCTCACTGACCCTGATGCCCTTTTCGCCCTGCTCGTCAAACTAGGTGAGTTCCAGGAAGACGAGAACATCCTCCTCCCTCGCTATGGTATTCCCACCCAGTGGACTGAAGCGGCATTAAAAGAAACCGAAGCCATCTCACGCGTATTCAATGCTCAGCGTGCCGAATTGAAAAAAAAGCGACGAGACCTTACCTCTCTGGAAATCTTTTCCATTGATAGTGAAACCACGCGCGATATCGACGATGCCCTGAGTATTGAGGTGAAAGAAACACGCTATGATGTCGGAGTCCACATCACTGACGTTGCCCACTACATTACCCCGGACAGTCATCTCAACCGTGAAGCCCAGGAAAGAATTGCCTCACTCTATTTGCCTGAGGGAAAGATTCCGATGTTCCCCCCCCTGCTTTCTGAGGATACCTTAAGTCTGGTAGAGGGGAAAGATCGGCTCGCCCTGAGCCTCGCCATTCATTTCAATAGCTCCTTTGAAATTAAGGAATTTAACCTCCTTCCCAGTGTGATCAATGTTCACCACCGCTATAGCTACACTGAGTCAGACGCTAAGATAGCGAGTGATAAAAACCTTACTCTCCTCTTCCACCTCGCCCAGCACTTGAAAAAAACGAGGATTAAGGCAGGGGCTCTCTTTCTTCCCATTCCTGAACTCATTATCAAGGTAGACACACAGGGAGCAATCCAGGTCAGTAAGCGGGAGCGGGAAACGCCCAGTGAACTCATCGTTTCTGAGCTGATGATACTCACCAATTGGCTTTGTGCCCGCTTTCTCCGAGATCGGGGCATACCTCTCATCTACCGGAACCAACTAGAACCCAGAGAAATAGTTGAAGGTGCCGGCAAGGATAACCTCTATCTCAACTACCGGCAAAGACGTCTCCTCAACCGGGCAACCTTATCCACCACTCCCGACACTCACAGCAACCTGGGATTGAAACCCTATAGTACCTTTACCTCTCCTCTCAGAAGATATCTTGACCTGATAGCGCAGCGTCAACTCAAGTCAGCGCTCATGGAAGATAAGAGACCCTACTCAGAAGAAGAGCTAAAACAAAGGATAGTAGATGCCGAACTCACCCACACCACAATCAATCAGGTGCAGGAGCAGCGCCATCGGTACTGGTTACTTAAATATCTGCAAGGCAAAGTTGGTGAAGTAGTACCGGCGCTGGTACTTACCCACTCATTAACCCATTGCGAACTGCTCCTCACCGATTACCTCCTTGAGGTAACTATCCCCTCCTCCCCCGCAGATTCTCTCTCACCCGGGAGCACCATACTGGTAAAACTGGAAAGTGCCAACGCTAAGAGGGGAATAATCAGAGTAGTTCCTGCTTTACGATAAGGTCCATCGGAAGTCCCTCACCAGCAATCTCTCATAGGTAATAAAAAACGTTTGACAGTCTCACTCCAATACACTACACTCATAGCGTAATTTGAACACTGCCACCTCACTTTCTCATGACCTTCAAAAATCACTATGAACGCTCTCGCAACTAAAATTGAAGCTAAAACCGCTCTGATTGGAATAGTAGGTTTAGGTTATGTGGGGCTACCGCTGGCGGTCGAATTCGCCAAAGGGGGGTACCAGGTCCTAGGAGTCGACATCTCTCAGGAAAAACTACATATGCTTCTCCAGGGAAAATCCTACGTCCTGGACGTACCATCAAAAACTGTTGCTCCCCTCATTCGTTCAGGTTCCCTCAAAGTATCACGCTCCTACGAGCTCCTTCAAAATGCAGACACCATCAGCATTTGCGTTCCCACTCCGCTACGTAAAACCAAAGACCCCGACACTTCTTACATTCAGTCAGCCATTGCGGGAATTAAAAAATATTTTCATACCCCCTTGCTCATCGTGCTTGAGAGCACCACCTATCCGGGAACTACTAAAGAGCTCATTATGAATGAGCTGGAAACATCTCACTATAAGGTAGGGAGAGATTTCTTTGTGGCCTTTTCTCCAGAAAGGGTTGACCCTAGCAATCCCACCTTTACCACTAAAAATACACCAAAAGTAATCGGGGGAGTAACCCCCCGCTGCACAGAGATTGCGAGAAAGCTTTATGACAAGGTAATTGATACGGTAGTGGTGGTAAACTCTACTGAGGAAGCTGAGATGATAAAGCTACTGGAAAATACCTTCCGCAGTGTCAATATTGCGTTAGTTAACGAAATGGCTCAGATGTGTGACCGCATGGGCATCGACATCTGGAATGTGATTGAAGGCGCACACACTAAACCCTTTGGCTTTATGCCCTTCTATCCGGGCCCCGGCATCGGTGGACACTGCATCCCTCTGGACCCCATGTACTTATCCTGGAAGGCCAAGACCTATGACTTCTATAACCGTTTCATCGAATTGGCAACCGACATCAATGGTAACATGCCCTACTTTGTGGTGAGAAAGCTGAGCCGCATACTCAACGAACGGAGGAAACCACTCAACGGCTCTAGAATCCTCATCTTAGGGATAGCGTATAAAAAAGATACCGACGACATCAGGGAATCACCCGGGCTGGAAATCTACCGGCTGCTCAAGAAGGAAAGGTGCAAGGTTGACTACCATGACTCCCACGTGAAAAGCTTCGAAGAGGAGGGAAAGATCATTCGCTCTCAAAAGCTCTCTCCCCAGATGCTCAAAGCCTACGATTGTATCATCATCTCAACTAATCACACAGACTATGATTATCCCTCGATTGCCACTCATGCCCGATTAGTGTTCGATACCCGAAACGCCTGTAAGGGGATCTGTTCTAAGAAGATTGTAAAATTATGAACGTACCTCCCCTCAACCCATCTCATACACGCTCCATGGTCTTGCCCTATGGTGCTTGTTGTGAAGAAAAACTATGTCGCTCTCTCTCATTACTGGTGGTGCTGGATTTATTGGTTCAAACCTGGTAGAGGCCCTGCTTACCCAAGGTGAAGCAGTACGGGTACTTGATAACTTTTCCACCGGAAAAGAGGAAAATCTCTCTTTTATCAAAGGACTCTCACTTCCCTCACCCAGGTATACCCTCTTAAGGGGAGACATTCGTACGCTCTCCTCCTGCCAGAAAGCCTGTGAGGGTGTTGACTTTGTCCTCCATCTTGCGGCACTCGGTTCAGTTCCCCGCTCGATTGACGACCCGCTCACCACTAATGAAGTCAACATTCGGGGAACGTTGAACCTGCTGATTGCGTCACGTGATGCAAAAGTCAAGCGATTCATCTATGCCTCATCATCATCCGTGTACGGAGATCCACCGAAAGGAGAAGAGGGGGCTCCCAAAAGAGAATCACAGATTCCCAATCCCCAATCACCCTATGCCATCTCTAAGCTCACCGGCGAGTACTACTGCCGTGTCTTTTATAAACTCTATCACCTTGAAACCATCTCACTGCGGTATTTTAACGTGTTCGGTCAAAGGCAGGATGCTCAGTCTGCCTACGCTGCGGTGATCCCAAAATTTATCACCTCGCTGCGCAACCGACAAACGCCTACTATCTACGGTGACGGGGAACAATCCAGAGACTTTACCCACATTGAGAACGTGGTCCAAGCAAACCTTAACGCTTGTCATAGCTCAGGGGAAGCCCTCGGTGAGGTGATCAATATCGCCTGCGGTGCCCGAACTACCATCAATCAGCTCTATGCTCTACTGAGCAAAAGTATAGGTACACAACTGCCCCCACGCTACGCTCCCCCCCGTCCAGGCGACGTGAAACACAGTCTTGCTGATATTGCTAAAGCTACGAATCTTCTCAACTACAATCCACAGCGCGATGTTGCTACAGGACTTATACAATCCATAGCCTGGTTTACCCGGCATCTGCACAACGCGTAGCGATGCTATGACAGGAAGCTCTAATGAAAACTAAGATAAACATACTTTTAGGTATACTAATGGGGGTGCTCTTTATCTGGCTTGCCATCAAGGGCACTGATCTTAAAGGGATCCAATCTTCTTTTAAATCCGCTCACTACTTCTACGCCATACCCGTAGCCCTCTTGTCAGTCGTAATACTGGCACTGAGATCATACCGTTGGGGGGTGCTCTTAGAGCCACTGGAAAAGATCGACCAATGGTCACTTTTTACTATCACCACGGTAGGATTCATGGCCATCAACCTCCTTCCGGTTCGGTTGGGAGAATTCGTGCGTCCCTATCTCATCTCTAAGAAGAGTTCTATAAAAATAGGCTCATCGCTCACAACCATAGTGGTTGAGCGAGTCTTTGATATGCTCACCCTGATGATTGTGCTACTGGTAGTGTTGATGAAGGTTAAACTCCCCAACTGGATATTCACCTCGGCCTGCTCTATTCTGCTCATCGTTATCCCTCTTTTTTGTATACTCATCTTTATTGCGGTTAAACGGGAGCTCTCAGCTAAGGGTGTTGACCGCATACTACGCAAATTGCCCCACTCCCTTTCTTCTCGATTAATGAGGATATTCCATTCTTTTCTTGATGGTTTGCAGATTCTTCCTGATCTTAAAAAAGTATTTTATCTCGCATTCCTCTCTGTAACTATCTGGTGCCTGGTTGGCGTAGCCACCTATATCCTCTTCCCTTCACTTACCTCCACCTTGGGATTGCCCCTCGTGGCAGCCTTTGTGGTGTTGACCATTACTGTATTAGGCATTACCCTCCCCACGGCACCTGGTTTTGTGGGAAACTACCATTTTTCCTGCGTACTGGCACTGACCCTCTTTGGCGTACCGAAAACCGATGCCTTAACCTTCGCCATTCTTCTCCATTTTATTCAGTTCATGGTCACCATTATTTTGGGTTTACTCTTTCTTCCTTTTTTGAAAGTGTCACTCCCCGCACTCTTCAAAGGGAGCAGTAAAATTAATGCGCAGGGGAATACCTAACCTTGCTCTAAAAAACGCCAGGATTAGTGTGCATGATTTCAATAATTATACCAGTGTACAACGAAGCACACACTATTGAAGAACTCATTAGGAGGGTGCAGTCGGTTGATCTCGCCAAGGAGATTATTGTGGTGGATGACTGTTCCACCGACGGTACCAGAGAGGTATTACAGAAATTTAAAGAAGAGGAAGGGATAACGGTGCTCCTTCACCAACACAACCAGGGTAAAGGTGCGGCACTGCAAACCGGCTTCACCCAAGTAAAGGGGGAGATCGTCATCATTCAGGACGCCGATCTCGAATATAACCCTCAAGAGTACAGTAAATTAATTCGACCAATACTGGAAGGGAAAGCAGATGTGGTGTACGGTTCCCGCTTCCTGGGAGGACCCCATCGGGTACTCTTCTTCTGGCACTACCTGGGGAACAAACTGCTTACCCTCCTCTCTAACATGTTTACCAACCTTAACTTAACTGATATGGAAACCTGCTATAAGGTCTTCAAGGCCTCCCTGCTTAAAAAGTTCACCATTGAGTCAAATAGATTTGGGATTGAACCTGAAATCACCGCCAAACTGGCACAATTAAAATGCCGCATCTATGAAGTAGACGTTTCCTACAGCGGGAGAGATTACGCGGAGGGAAAAAAAATCAACTGGAAAGACGGCATTGCTGCAGTCTACTGGATTCTTAAGTATAATCTGTGGTCGAGGTTGAAAGAATAACGCTCTTCCTCTTTAGCCGCATTCTATTGCTATTGACAAAATGGGTATTATAGCTTATGAATGAAAAGGTAGTCATGCGAAGCTTAAGGGATACATTACTACGGTAACCGACGGAGAAAGGAGAGAAGAGTGCCTGCATTTTTAAAGAAATTTGCTGACGCGAGATGGGAAAAGGTTGGGAATTTTTTCGATATTGATGAAAACGCGCTCCCAGGTGTCAAAGCACTAAAAGAGGCTCAAGTATCCATGCTCTTCGATTCATCCCAATGTAAGCAATTCGGCGCGGTGCTTGAAAAGTGGCCCCCGGTAACCTTTGACTGGCACTACGAGTGCGATGAAATCTTTTACATTGTTTCCGGTGGTCCCCTGAAGGTTACCTGTGAAGGAAATGTACTGGAAGGTGCTGCCGGTGACGCATTCTTCTTTACCAGAGGCACCAACTTAACCTTTGAAATCAAAAATGAATTGGTAGGGGTAACTGTGTACTATCCAACGTTTGAGGAGATTCTCAAACGATACAAGGAGTATGCTGCACAGCCTCAAAAGTAGAACCTCATGGAAGGTAACAACGGGGAAAGGGTTGAAGAGCATGATCTCCTTTCCTCTTTTTATTCCCTGAACATGAATAGGAGAGGAGCTCACCATGGTGTTGGAACAGTATGGTTTTAAAGTCAAAGAAATTGGCGAGTACACCTATCACTACCGATACTACGAGACGACGGTTACTCACCACCTCAAGGAATACTATGGAGAAGAGGAAGACACCAGGGTGGTCATCCTGGAAAAAGAAACCCGCAAGGGAAATAATTTCGTGAGACTGCCTCAAAGCCTCTGGATCACCAGAGAGGGCTACCCACCACTTTCTACCGACGGCGCACTTCAAAAATTAGGAGACCACCTCTTAACCCTCTACTACGCGGGCATACCTACCGTGCAGAGTGAGGAACATATCAGAATTTTTGATGATGAGCTGAGAGAAGAGCTTAAAGCGCTCGACCTTGACTATGACCAGCTCTCATCGAGGGTTAAATCAGGACAACTGTTTAAAAACTGTACCATTACCGGATTGGTGCATTCAGTAAAGGGAAGGCATGACCGCCAGATGCTTGAGGCTCTTCAGGATAAAGTGCTTAAGAGCTATACCAAAGTCTTTTCCTCAAAACCCACACCCTGCCCCCTTAAGCTCTGGACAGAAATGATTATGGGACCGCAGGCTGAATTCGAATACCACCTCTTTAAACAGTGGGGATTTGATGTTCCCCTATCAGCCCAGAGGGCATTCTTTACTATCATGATGGGTCCCAGGACAAGCTATCTTAAGAGTAATGAAGAGAGGGAACGGCTTCGCTCCATAGTAAATCTCACGAAGGGATAGGCGTAAAACCACCACCACCCATCTTGCACCCATTACAAAGGGTTTGATCTTTCTTAATGTTTCCTTGAAGGCTAAAGGAGCTATCTTTTTAAATGGAGCGTGTACTCTTTATCGCAAAAGCAAAAAACTTAAAATATTTTAATGCTCAATTTAACATGATCTACCTTGGGAACGAGTTCTGTGAGAGACTAGTTCCATCCACTCAAGAAATTGAGCAGGCACTAGGGTTCGCTCAAGAACACACGATCCCCTTCTCTCTTGTGACCCCCTATCTTACCAATGAAGGGCTGCAAAAGTGGAAAAAGCTGGTTGAGAAAGTAGCAGAAGTGTATCCCACAGGTGAGATTATCTTTAATGATTGGGGTATGTTCAGAACGGTTAAAAGCATTTCGAAAGCATTAGAGCCGGTACTGGGAAGGCTTATGACCAAGATAAAGCGTGGCCCCCGGCTGATGAATGTTATCGATAAGCTTCCCCCAGATGCCTTAAAGTATTTTCAGAGCACCAACCTCTCAGTAAAGACTTATCGTAAATTTTTACTTACCAGGGGAATTAAAAGGGCAGAGCTGGATTACCCGCTTCAGGACCTTTCACTCAACGATATTGGATCGGAACTTCACCTCTCCCTCTACATACCTTTTGTCTATGTCACCACTACCCGCTTCTGTCTGGTCGCCTCCTGTGATATCCCGGAGAGGAAAGGGATGATTGGCATCTTTCCCTGCAAAAAAGAATGTCAGAAATATACCTTCACCCTGGATAACCCTGTGATGCCTACTACCCTTATCCGCAAAGGTAACACCATCTTTTTCAAAAATGAAAAAATCCCTACGGGAGAAGAATTAAAAGAAAAAAAAATAGACCGTCTAGTCATCCAGCCCGAGATTCCTGTATAAAGTTTTCTTCTCCTTCTAGTAAGTACTGTTTTTGTAAAAAAATTTTTCACCACACTTCTCTTAAAAATCTATTCACCGCCTCTAGGAATTCTTCTGGTTTTTCCTCATGAGGCAGGTGACCGGCATCACGGATCACCACTCGCTGTGCACCAGGGATCTCCTTAGCAATTCTGGCACTATCCTGCGATGGCACAATCCGATCATCATCACCAGTAATCACTAACACCGGTACCGTGATATTACTCAGTCTCTTCTCTAAGTCTAACGATTGATAGGCAAAACCAAATTCACACAGTGCGCGATCCCAATTATCAGCCCTCAACGACTTTTTGTACCCCTTAAGTATCTCTTCCGTCTGCTTTGAGGGATCATGCCAGGCGCGGGCACGGATCTCATTAAAAAAGTGTCCATAGTAATTTCTGATGAGAAGAGGAGCGATTCTTTTTACGTGCAGACTACCAAGTAAATAGTGTAACCAGCCTGGTGGACCCCCTCTAAAAATCGCTGCATCAACCAGTATCAGCGCCTTTACTCTCTCAGGATATCTCACGGTTGCAAGTGCCGCAGTAGTCCCACCCGCAGAGCTTCCCACTAACACCGCCTTTTCCACACCCAGTGCATCCATGAGCGCGACGAGCTCTCTTGCCTGAGATTCCTGACTATAAGGACTCTCTCCACTCCACTCACCTTTCAGAGGCCGTGAAGAGTATCCAAATCCCGTTCTGTCGTAGGCAATGACCAGATACTCCCGAGAGAGCGGCTCCATTACCTTGTGCCAGGTAAAGGTACTTGCTCCAAAACCGTGCAAAAGTATCAACGCAGGAGTGCCCTCACCCGCAATCTTATAGTGCACTTTACTACCATTAATAGAAATAAATTTGCTATCAGGGTCTGCAAGCTGCTCGGGTGGTACCGTATTTTTTAAGGGAGGGACTGGAATGATAAAAGGACCAACGAGCAGGACAAAAATCACTATCGCCAAGATTACAAGAATAATACCCCAGAAGCGAGTAAAAAAACCTTCTCTCCCCATTTTTATAAAACCACTAATGGCTAAGGGTTAATGAAATTCCATACCTCCACAGACATTGATCGCCTGTCCCGTCATATAGGAAGCCTCGTCTGAGGCGAGAAACGCTACTGCCCCCGCGATGTCCTCAACGGCGCCCAGCCGTGGGATCCACACATGTCTCTGCTCCAGGGCAGTTTCAAATATCATTTTTATCATGCTCCCTGGGGGAATGTCCATTTTCCTATCGGCTTTGTGGTAAATGGGGGTATCGATAAGTCCCGGGCAGATAGCATTGACCGTAATCTCATAAGGTGCCAGTTGAATAGCCAGCCCTTGCGTAAGACCGATTAAGGCATGTTTAGAAGAAGAGTAGGCAAGACTTCCCGCACGATTGGTCTTCCCCTCAGTTGAGGACATGTTGATAATTCGCCCCTTTATCTTCTTTCCGATCATATCCTTGGCAATGATTTTAGAGAGTAAAAAGGGGCCTTTTACATTTATTGCATAGACTCTATCCCAGAGCTCAGCACTCACCTCCTCAAAAGACAGATTGGTGTCACCCGTCCCTGCATTGTTGACCAGAATATCAACTTTTCCCAAACGCTCCAACACCTGATGGGCGGTGGTGGTAATTTCGTCCTCCTTACCTACATCACACACCAACGCTATTCCTTTTTGAGCACGTTCTTTAATCAGGGCAACAGTCTCCCGCACTTTTTCCTCAACTATATCACATACCGCAATCTCAGCACCTTCTTCCGCCAAGCGGAGAGCTATTCCTCTGCCAATACCGCTCCCCGCTCCTGTGATCACTACACTTTTGCCCACAAACCTTTTTAATCCCTTTTCCATTTACCTCCTCCTCTCTATAATCGTAAATTCCTATCCTGCACCCATCACCCCAGTGAGCAACACCACTATCGGCACCCCATTTTCAATGAGGTGTGCCAGCACCGGCGTAAGCAAAGAGCCACTCCAAAGATACCCTACTCCAAAGAGAATACCCATGATGAAAAGAAGCACTGAGTTCTGAAGTGGGAAAAAGTGATAGGCACTAAAGAGAATAGCGTGGATAATGACCGCCAGGAGCACACCCAGATGAATGGATAGTGAAGGCAGGAGCATCCCCCGGAAGATAATCTCTTCACCGAAGGCGTTGAGTAGTGCAGCAGCAATACCGATCATGATGGTCACACGAGACATCTCCTGTTGTAAAAAATGTTCACCTGTTGATAGGTATGGTGTGTGAAATACCAAAGGTGAATAGTGCTTATAGATTAAGATAACTATCATCATCAAAGCCGCTACCACTACCCCTTTCCACACCGCCTGAAAAAGTCCACCTTCAACCCAGCCAAGTGAGCGGAGGCCCAGACCATACCTCCACCGCAGTAGCACAAGAGGGAGGACAACTTTTGATAGGATTACCAAGAAGGTGAGGACTGCGGGATAGAAGCCACCCCAATTTTTTACCTCAGGAGCAATGGTTTTTTCAAAGAGCACGAGGATGGTAACTGATGCGATCACCATGAGCATTAGGAATAAACTACGGGGAAGATTACAAAAAACCTTCATGGTGTTCCTAGGAGTAGGCGGGGTAGCCAAGCCGTGTGGCAGGTTTCATTAAAGACACCGCGGTCTCAGGTCTTAAGGTAAGAATCTTTTGTGCCATGAGTGGTTTTTCCTTTCTGATACGTTCCATCAGCGGCTCAACCGCGCGGAGGATGTTCCCGTAAAGCCTGAAAGGGTTTAAAGACCAGGGGAGTTTCTGAACAACAATCTTATGGAGATAGTTAAGCTCATCCTCGGTAAAAAGGTTAAAGAACACAGGATAACAGAGAAAATCGCGGTAATCATGGGTCTCAGGCCAGTTACCCTTCCACCACTCACTATACTCCCTCACTCCTTCCTGGTCTGGCTTTCCTCGGTGGAGGGCATTACACACCGCATTGGCTGCTTTATGACCCGAGAGCAGTGCCCCGGTGTTTTCTGCTTCAGCAAACCACACGCTGTCGCCTACAAACAACACATTATCTTTAAAGGGCTCCCTTGCAGGACTCCACATGCTTATTACTGCACATCGCTTGTGCGTTACCTCCACCTTGCGGAACCACTTGCTAAAAGGGCTTCTCGTAGTAAAATAATCAAACCTCTCATTACCTCTTATATAGAGCCAGTATTCATCACTGCGGTACACACTGGGAAGCATACAAAAGTGGACTACCCCCAGCCCTCCATGGTCATAGCAATTCCCCATACAAATCATCTCAGATCGTTCAAAGGTGACACCGGTAATGTAGTAGCTTACCGAACCGGAGGTGGTGAGAAAGATACGCTCCCGGTTTACCCCAAGTTTTCTCGCAAGCAGTGAGTTGATACCATCAGCCGCGATGCAGAAGGTTCCTATGAACCTCTCACCATTTTTTGTCCTCACCTCTACCCCTTCAGGGATTTTCCTCGCATCAATAACCGTGCGCTCTAAGAAATACTCAACCCCCGCGCGCTCCCCCTCCTCAAAAAGCCCCTCAAGGAGTGCACCTTTATCAAACACCACCGCCGCCATTCCCCGGCCAGACTGATTAGCCTCATAATCACCGATTTCAATCCTCTTCTCACTATTGGGAGCAATAAAGTGACAGGCATAAAATTCACGATAGCCACCTTTGTAGGTAACTGAAAAGTTATTGACCGGGAAAATCCACCTTTTCTGGTCAAGAGAAAAGTACATCCTCTCATTATAGAAGGAGTCCATATTCATAAGAAACATCTGAGCGCATGCCCGCTGTATCTTCACAGGAGTAGTCTTCATTTCGAGCAGCGCAACCCTAAGTCCATTACCTGCTGCCGTTTTCGCAGCCTCGAGACCTGAGGTACCTCCACCCACCACTATCAGATCATACCTTTTTGCCATACTCTTAGCTCACCCCCTATGTGTCTTATTCTACGGTAATCAGAAAAGGCCGCACCTCATCCTTTACCGTCGCTGCATCTACCACCTCAAAAGTCCTGTTTTTCATGGAAGCAGTGGTGAGCGCATCCACACACACCTTGGCGATCTGCCTTCTGCTCACCGAGCCCGAAATCCTGCCCCCTTCACCAAATGCAATCCCACCACCAGGATCAGTATCTTTCAAACCACCGGGTCTGACGATGGTATAGTTTATTCCGCATGTGCTAATGAATTCTTCTGATTTTTCTTTCATCCTGAGCACCGGATTCATTAACATTCTCAACAGGAATCCTATGGCATACTTACTGTTTCCCACACCTATGGAAGAAACAACCACCAGGTGTTGAATGCCTTGTGCCTTTGCAGCCTTTGCAATATTCTGGTTTCCTCTATTATCAATTTTGTCGTTCTCTCTCTTACTAAAAGGCTTTTTTGAACCGATGGCACTGATAGCAAACTGGGCTCCTTGCATGATTCTCTCAAGTGATGCAACCGAGGCAAGATCCCCTTCCACACTCTGCAGCCCCTCCTTTTGTACAAAGGCAGCAGCTGAAACGGATCGAGTCACTGCCCTTACCTGAAAGTTTCTCTTGAGCAGCTCTTCCACAATCAGTCTGCCCGTCCTCCCGGTTGCACCGAAAACTACCACAGTATTCTTTTCCATACAGTTACCCTCTTACCCTTACTTACCATAACGAACAGCGCGTGATCTCCCTGGTAATGAATCTTCCCCTCTCCATGAATCAGCCGTGTTCAAGATCAGGGGTTTTTAGGGGTCACCCAATTGTCTTTTAATTTAGTAGAACTGGCGGGGCATGAAAGCACGTCGTGGGGCACCACACCCCGAACATTTATCCGGAGGGCTATCTCCCTCAAAAATGCAGCCACATCCTAGACACACCCAATGTTTCATTTCCTCATTGGGAGTTGGTTTGATCTTAAACTCGTTCACCGCTTTGAGTGGGGGAGCATCCGGCATCTCATGACGTGAGTAAAAAGTCCGCTTTGGCGCACCACATACTGGACACTTTTTAGGAGGGTCATCACCCTCATCAATAAAGCCACAGCCTAGACACACCCAATGCCTCGTTGCGCCCATACCCTACCTCCTTGCGCTGCAATTGAAGAAGTAAGCATAAGATCCCTGCCCATCTGGAATAAACAGTTATATTCACAGCAGATATAAATTCACTGCTCTTCAAAGTCAAGTCTTTTTCTCTCACAACGCGAGAAAAAAAGACTTTGCAGAAGCAATCTCAAAAAGGTATCGAGATCAAGTGAAATTAGATTTGACATAAGCTGAATAATCATTTAAAATATAGAATAGGTATTCATATTTCGAATAATTATTCAAAAAATGGCTAAAGTCATGGAAAAACCGAGTCGAAAAGAAAGGGAATACAGAGCGAGAAGGGAGGAAATACTGAAAGCGGCAGAGAGGGTATTTGCCGAAAAGGGCTTTCATAGCTCCACCGTCGCTGAAATCGCTAAAGAAGCGGAGTTTGCCATCGGTACCCTCTATCAATTCTTTCAGAACAAAGAAGAGCTCTACTATACCATGATGATTGAGAAATTTGATCTTCTCTATAGTACCCTACGTACTGAGGTGAACAAAAGTAAGAAGTGTGTTGAAAAATTGAAGTTATTGGTTGAAGCCATGTTCTCTTTTGTTGAGGAAAATGTAGATTTTTTTAAGATCTTTTCTATGGAATTGAATGTACTGAAGCCATCCATGGAAAACAAATTAAGAGAGCAACTTATCCTCAAGCATTTTGCCTATATAAAACTTATGAGTGATGTCATCAAGGAAGGAATGAGGGAAGGGATATTCAAAAAGGGAAACCCTGATGATTACTCCTCAACTCTTTCGGGGATAATGAATATCTTTTCTTTTAACTGGATACTCAACCAGCAAAAAGACGCACTCAAAGCCAAAGCCAACTTCATTATAAACCTCTTTTTACACGGTGTGTGTCAACAAGGGTAACCCCCGTCAAGGAGCACCTATGCGATCTCTACTGAGAACCATTCTCCTATGGGTACCGCTCACTGCGCTCGTCACCGGAGGGTGCGGTTCCAATGGGAGTAAAACCATAGATCAAGAAACCGTCGTCCCCGTCATTGTTACCAAAGTGAAAAGAGGTGATATCACTTCCTCGCTCCACACCATGGGAAGCATCTTCCCTACACAAGAATCAATGATCAGTCCCAAGATAAGTGGACGAATTGAAAAACTGTATGTCGATGAAGGTGACCGGGTAGAAAAAGGCAAACCTTTAGCCGAACTGGAACAAGAACGGCTTCGCATGGTAATCAAGGAGGCAAAGGCTTCCCTGGAGGAAGGTCAGGCGCAACTGAAAAATCTTGAGGCGACCTTGAAAAGAAACCAGAAGCTTTTTGAAGAAGGGGTGCTCGACTCGCAGAGATTTGATGATGTCACCACAGAAAGAGATTTAGCGTTAGCCAGAGTCCAGCGAATGAGAGCAACCTTAGAAAGGGCTGAGCAAGATCTTAAAGACTCCGTTATTACCGCACCCTTTGCCGGATTTATCGTTGAAAAAATAATGAATGAAGGAGAAATGGCTACCACTATGCCTCCCTCCAACATTTTCCATCTGGTGGATACCAGCAGCGTAAAAATCGAGTGTGGCATCCCTGAAGATAAAAAAACATCCGTCACCATTGGTAAAGAAGCTTTTATAGAGGTAGATGCCTATCCTGGTGAAGCATTTACTGGTAAGATCACTACCGTTAATCCCCTGGTAGACATTAGCACCAGGACCTTTAAGATAAAAATTGAGATCTTCAATCCCGATTTCAGGTTAGAATCAGGAATGTTTGCACGCATACGCCTCATTGAACGCGAGTCCAGGGGTGCACTCCTTATCCCGCAGCGAGTGATCATTGAAGAGGAATCAGCGAAGAAGGTATTCATTGTGGAAAATGAGAGGGCAGTAGAAAAGTTTATTACCATTGGTATTATTGATCCCCCCCTCGCTGAGATTACTCAAGGACTGTCAGAGGGCGAGATAGTAGTAACCGAGGGATTCTATGCCCTTAAGAACGGGATTAAGGTTATCATTAAAGAAACATCCGAAGAAGGGGTACGTAATCGTGAACCTGCCTAAACTCTCCATTGAAAGACCGGTAACCGCCACCATGATGATTCTTATCATCATGGTGCTAGGGTTTGTTGCCCTCTCCAGAATAGGTATTGATTTCTTCCCCGACATCCAGTTTCCCGAGATTGCCATTATCACTACCTACCCGGGAGCCGCCTCCCAAGAAATTGAAACTATTGTCACCCGACCCCTCGAAGAAGCGGTGTCAGCAGTCGCAGGGGTGAAAAAAGTAAAATCAAATTCTAGGGAAGGTATTTCCATCATTCAGGTTGAGTTCAATTGGGGAACTAACTTAGACACCGCTGCTCAGGATGTGAGGAATATGCTGGAGTTAGCGGTAGACATGCTTCCCGATGAAGTTGAGCGCCCGCTGGTGATGAAGTCTGACATCGATTTGATGCCCATCCTTTACTACGGCATCTATAGCACCACTAATAGGAATCTTAGAAACTTGAGAAAATTGGTAGAAGACTCTATTGAAAAGAGGTTAGAAACTCTCGCGGGTGTCGCTTCAGTAACAGTGGCGGGAGGTCTGGAGAGGGAAATCCTGGTGAATGTCGATCGAAGCAGGCTCAAGGCACACACCCTCTCCATTGATGAGGTGATCCAGACCATCCAAGCGCAAAACAGGGATATCCCCGGAGGACATCTCATCAAGGGTAATGAAGAATTTATTGTACGTACCACCGGTAAATATAAAAATGTACAGCAGATAGCAGACACCGTGGTCAAGGTAGAAAATGGCTTCCCCGTATATGTGAAAGATATTGCCACGGTAGAAGACAGTCACAAGGAAATCAGAAACTATTCAAAGACCAACATGAAAGACTCGGTAATCATGTGGATCACTAAAGAATCAGGCTCTAACACGGTAGAGGTAGTTGATACAGTTAGAAAAGAATTAGAAAAAATTAAATCCATCCTTCCTCCTGATGTTCAGATCCTCAACGTCTGGGATACTTCTAAGATCATTCGTGACTCGGTGACCAGATTGAAAAGCACCGCGTTCTGGGGAGGAATTATCACTTTCCTAGTACTATTAGTCTTCCTCTGGAACATGAGATCAACCATCACCATCGCCTTATCCATTCCCTTTTCAGTAATCGCCACCTTCATTGCGGTCTATTTTGCCGGCTATACCCTCAATATCATCACCTTAAGTGGCCTCGCGCTGGGTATCGGAATGATGGTGGACAACTCCATTGTGGTGTTAGAGAATATCTTTCGACATGTACAGGAAGGCAAAGAGAGAAAAGAAGCTGCGTTCATTGGTGCACATGAGGTAGGCATGGCTATCGCTGCCTCTACCTGGACCAATGTGATTGTCTTTCTTCCCTTAATTTTTGCTACCGGCTTAACCGGACAATTCTCGAAACCCTTAGGCTTAACCGTCACCTTCTCTAACTTAGCTTCACTCCTGATTGCCTTAACTCTGATTCCTATGGTCGCCTCCCGTTTTCTCAAGGTAAAAAGAGGAAGTGAAGAGGGAGGAAGATACTTTAATAAAATCAAAATAGCCTATAAAAACATTTTAGCGAAATCACTACAGCATCGAATGAGGAATCTGATAGTAGTGATTCTACTCTTTATTATGAGTATTCTTCTTTTCAACTTTTTTATAGGGCGCGAAGTACTTCCCAAACTGGATGAGATTTATACTTCAGGGTTAATTCGTTTGGCACCGGGAACCTCACTAGAAGAAACCTATACCTTTGTGAAAAAGGTGGAGAAGGCAATAATGGAAGAACCTGATTTTCGGTCAATCATTTCTCTGACTGGTCTTTCCGACGCCTCAAAATATGATGCTGCTCAGGGGGCGGGAGCTACCGGTGTCAATGAATCGATAATCTTTTACGAGATTGCCCCCAAGCGTGAGCGAGACCGAACTGCCGTTGAGTTTATGAAAGTGCTCAGATCCAAAGTGCCTCCTCTTACCAAAGGGTCATTCTTTTTCATGCAGACCAACGATTATCTTACCCGTGGGGGTGAGAGACCCATTGAGATTAAACTCTTTGGAAGAGACCTCGAGGTCTTAAAGAAGATAAGCGACCAGGTGATAGATGCCTTGGGTAAAGAAAAAGAGATTGTGGATATTGATAACAGCCTTAAGATGGGCATGCCAGAGATTCAAATTTCAGTAGATAGAGATAAGGCATCATCGATGGGGATCACCGTATCGAGTGTGGCTAATACCGTTGATGCTGCCTTTTTAGGAAAGAAGGTTACGAAATACCGCGATGAAGGTGATGAGTATGATATCCGGGTGCGCTTTTCAGAACCTGATAGAGCTTCTATGCGCAATCTCAGTGACGTATTAATCTCCTCCCCTCAAGGATTTCTCACCAATCTCACCGATATTGCTGAGATAAAGGAAGGGCGAGGTCCAATTAAGATTGAGAGAGAGAATCAAGAGAGGATGGTACTCATCAGTGCCGATACTCCTAGCTCAGACTTAAAAGGTGTTGAGAATAAGGTAAAGAAGATACTTACCACCATTCCACTTCCTGAAGGATACTACTTTCGCTACGGTGGTTCTCTAGAAGATATGAAGGAGTTAATGATTACCATGTTTTTTACCATGGGGCTGGTCATCCTTTTAATCTATATGGTCATGGCTTCCCAATTTGAATCCTTTTTCTACCCCCTCTGCATCATGTTTTCTGTGCCCATGTCGATTGCGGGTGTTGCTCTTTCACTTGTCCTTTTTCGCACAACCCTCTCAGTGATTTCCTTCATGGGCATCATGATTTTATTTGGTGTGGCCGTTAACAATGGCATCCTCATGATTGACTATGTAAACCAGTTGCGTGCCCAAGGGATGGAAAAAAACCAGGCAATCATCCAGGCCGGCATCACCCGTTTAAGACCGATTCTTATGACTACGTTTACCACCATCTTTGCCTTAATCCCTATGATCTTAGATAGGGAGGAAGGGGCTGAACTTTTTGCGCCGATCGGCGTTGTCTTGTTTGGAGGTCTTACCGTTGCAACCTTGCTCACCCTCCTCATTATACCCAGCATCTATAGCCTGATTGATGATACCGGGGTGTGGATAAGAAAAAATGTAAGTGCTACCCCACTCCTTCATAGTGTAACCAAGAAGCTAATGGAGAGAAAAAAAGAATAGACGATACCGCTTAGGGTAATCGCTTCTGAATCACTGTTTTTCTTTGAAGTAAAAACACAATTACCTCATCAAAGTCTTACTTTATCCCACCTTGCTACCCTGCCCTCTCTGTGTGGTAGTAGATTGATGCAGCTACTAGGTGGAGCTACAATATTCCAGCTCCCTACAGGCTGGGTGCGAGATTATTAATTCTTACACATCTTTAAAAGGCAGGGGTCAAAATGGCTCCTGCCTTTTATGTGAGAAAAATAATGGGCTTGAATAAATGCATATTAGCTTTTTAGCCAGCAGTGGGTATTGTGGTGAAAAGAGGGGAGAATAATGAGAGTCTTTATCCGCACTCAAAGTGCCTTTGTAGTGCGCCGCATACAACCCGATCCTTGGTTTTTATCACACATAAAGGTTCTACACTTATAATCTCAGCTTCTTCATTTTCATACATAACCCTCTGTCCTTTCTGGAGAGGGAAATTCTTTTGAGTAGTTTCGCTCGCAGATACAGAAGTAATCTTGTTGCCCCTCGTCAATGTGGTCATGGTGTAGCTCCTTTCTTTTTTTACTAGTGTCTTAACGCGTTGGTTTTCTTATCGGAATGAAGCATAAAAAACATTAAGTAAATAATAAAAAAGTTATGCCTGAATCAAAGAACGTAAACGTATTCCCTCATTGTCCCTGCTTACTAATGCTACACTTCGGTAACCTCTCCCCTTGAAAAAATTTTTTTTAAAAATCTAGTTGACAAAACATGATATATTAGTTAATATTCGTTTACTATTTAAGGATAGTGATATTTATAACTAATTGAATTATTATCAATAAACGTGAGTAAAAAGTTAAATGTTAATTTAGTAAATTCAGAGGGTTCCCCGGTAGGTAAGGTGCGAAAGTTAAACGCCGACAAATTCCTCCCCTATCAAATCTATCTTAATCTTCAAAAGATCTTCAGAAACCTCAACGTTGGGCGTGGTTTTCAAATACAACGCCTTCCTATCACTATTACCCAAATGCGCGCCCTCTCCCTTTTCAATGAGCGAGAGGTGGTAAACATTTCTGATATCTCCCGCTCCCTGGGAATGTCACTACAAAGCGCAACTAATCTGGTGCGCAGGCTTGAGCACTTAGGCTACTTAGAAAGATCTAAGAATAAGAAAGACAAGCGGGTCTCTGACGTACACCTCACCACCAAAGGGAAAAAGAGGCTCAATTTTTTCAGGGAAGGAGAGCTTCAAACCTTAAAACTCCTCTTAAGCCGTCTCAATGCATTCGAAGGGAAGGTAATCAATGAAGCATTAATCAATGTTTCCCTCCTCTTTGAAAAGGCAATCCTTACCCCTCTCCCCAGCGGAGAAGATAAAGGATCATCACTACCCACAACCTACAAGTAGGGTACACTATGAAACAGGTAAAAGGTCTCGATTTTTGGGTAAGGAGTTCCATCTGGCTGGAACTAATAATACCCGGTTATTTTTTCGGTAAAACCTTTGGTACCTCTGACGCCAAATATTGCTTCCTCGATTCCTTTATGTATCCCAAGTCTTTTATTGATTTCTGTGGCTATTTTCGCGATCTCCCCGTCGGTCACTACACCGCGCGTTTCTTGGGGGTATTTTCCGGCGCCATCCTAGGGGTACTTTTCTCCCTGTGTATTGGTGTGCTTTATAAGTGGGTGTTAAAGGACTGGGCATATTCCAAGGCAACCCGGGTAGGCTCACTCGCCTTTATCCTTATCGCCCTGATGACCGGATTTATGTCTGATATGTTCTGTGAGAGTATCGGCATGGGCCTTCGTATTGAGCAAAATGTGCCCGATGAATTGGTGGGGAAATTCCTGGTTGAAGATTACGGCTCCTTTGCAAAGGAAACCCAGATTACCGAGCAGAACCTACCGCTGCTCTCCGTCTACGGGCAAGTGAAAGCACATGATCCAGGAAGCGCGAGGAGGTGGTGGATATCTTCTCTCATCTTCATGTACGCCTGGTTCATCCTCTATTTCCTCTGCGCACATCGCATGTTTAAAAGAAACAAAATACCCCGCCACGCCTACTTCAAGCTGCAGATGATTAACCTCGCCATAGTAATTATTTTACTGAGAATGGGATTTGGCATCTCCGCATCGGAGTACCACTACATCGTAACCCGCTTCCAGTATCTCTATGGAGGAATGTGAGATGAGTTTTTCTGCCTTCACCCGTGAAGATTTCATAAAACATGTACGTACTATGGCAGCACTAGGTCTTATCCTCTACCTCTGGGGGGTTGCTACCGGCTATACTACCAACTGGGTATGTGTGATGATTGGCATAGGAGCACTTACCCTCTTCTTCACCGACTATTTCTTAAGTCACACCCGGGGAGCTTCCTACTTCTGGATTTTCCTTTTTCTACAGGGCTTGAGCAACTTCCATCCCTTTCAATTTCCCCTCGATCAGGAAGAGTGGAAACTTCAGACCAATGATATCATCGCCTGGGAGGCAGGGGGACAGGGAACTCCCCTCTTTCCAGGTGCAGGCCTGCTCATCTCACTGCCCATCGTCCTCTACGCTGGCTATATTGCCCTCCGTCTTTTAAGAACCCCTGCTGATCCACTCGCAAAAGCAAAAAAGACAGTGGCTACTAAAAGATGGCGTATATTTACTCAGAGCTTCGTTCTGAGCATTTATCTGGTTATCTTTGCCGCCGGTATGACCGCCCGACCAGTAGCCAACCCGGAGCTACTCTTCTGGGCCCTGGCAATGCTGGTAGGCTCACTCCTCCTACCCTTTTTTGTCGGGCGCTGGTTCTGCGGTTGGATGTGCCCCGTGGGCGCATTTCAGGACGGAATCTGGAAATACTTCAACTTTAAGGGAATACCCATCACGAATAAATTCCGCTCCCAGATTAACCGTATCTATGTGCCAGCGACCATGGTTCTGATGATTATTGTAGTGTATACCTTCGAGCGGGTGTTTCAGCTTGCCTCCTCTGCAGAGATGATCAGATCTCCTGACTGGGAAACCCTATGGAAGCCCATGGTCTGGACCAAAGTGCTCACCAACGGAATGTTTCTCGGCTCAGTACTTTTTGCCTACCGTGTCTACTGCCGTTACTTTTGCTGGTATATCGGTTACCGGGTAACCTTGGGTCAACCTGCGCTCTATCGCGTTCCCTTCAAAACTGATCGCTGCCGGGTGTGCCCGGAGTGTTCCCCCGAGCAAAACTGCGCCATGGGGTATCAGTTTCAATCACGACCTGAAGGGGAAGAGGAGCTTTCCATAAGAAATCTGGGAGAAGTCCCAGGAACCTGTACCCTTTGTTATGAATGTCGTGATAACTGCCCCCACGGGGTGTTCAGAGGAAAGATCAAAAGAATCAATGTGATTCCTGAACGGTGCGTGGGGTGCAGGCTCTGCGAGCTTGCCTGCTCGGGAGAACGGCTAGGGGTATTTGACCCCAGCCGCTCTAATATCCAGATTGAAATGGAAGGAATCCCTGAGATACCCGTTCCCAAGATTAAGGATACCTGTGATGCCTGTAACGGAGATCCAAAATGTATAAAGGTTTGTCCCGCCCGGGTCATTATCTGGGATAAGGAAGGGGTAAGGAAAGGGATAAAGGTAAAGAGACCGGGGAGAATCAAAAAGCTCGTTAAAAAACTTAACCCCTTTGCTAAACCACAGGTGAGCTGCGACAACCTCTGTGGAGCGTATCCCCAAGGGTGTCCCACCTGTGAGATCACCAAGACCGCCAAGGAAGAAAAGGCACAAGGAGAAGCCGCATGAGTCGCGCCATGTTCTATAAAGGATACACCCGAAAGATTATCAGGGTCAATCTCACCTCCCACCTGGTAAAAATAGAAGAGCTCCCCAACGGGCAGTTGAAGAAATACATTGGTGGCGCAGGACTTGCTGCCCGGATGCTCTATGATGAACTCCCACCTGGTATTGACCCTCTCTCTCCAGAGAATAAGGTGATTTTTTTTGCTGGACCGCTCGCGGGAACTATGATTCCCTGTGGGGGCCGCCTAGGGGTCTACACCAAATCACCCTTGACGGGTGGATTCTTTCACTCTTCAGCCGGCGGACACTTTGCCCCTGAGCTTAAATTCGCCGGCTACGACGGAGTAGTGATTGAGGGTGTGAGCACCGATCCCGTGTACCTCTTCGTCAATAACGAAAAGGCAGAGCTTAGAGACGCTTCCCACATCTGGGGAGAAAAGACCGATATCGCACAGCACTGGCTAAAAAGAGATCTCGGTGAAGAGGAGGTGCAGCTTGCGGTCATTGGTCCCGCAGGGGAGCGCCTGGTGAGATTTGCTAACATTCTGGTAGGATGCCGGGCACTAGGACGCGGAGGATCTGGCGCAGTGCTCGGTTCAAAAAGATTTAAGGCACTCGCGGTGAGAGGAAAAGGGAAGCTCGCGGTACATGACATGAAAGGAACTCTGGATCTCTCCTACGCCATTATGACCATGATGCGGGAAAACCCCTCTACCGGTCAGATCCTCCCTCGTTTTGGAACCCCGGTGTTGGTTGAAACCAATAATGCCTTAGGTATGCTCGGCTCACGCAACTGGCAGGAGGAAACCTTTGCGGGCGCCAAGGGGCTTTCAGCTGAAACCATGAGAGAGAAAATTGTGGTGAGGGATAAATCCTGCTTTGCCTGTCCGGTGATGTGTGGGAAGTACAGCGAGGTCATGGAGGGACCTTTTAAAGGGAGAAAAGTAGAGGGACCCGAGTATGAAAATATTTTCGCCTTGGGCTCGATGTGCGGGATTGACTCTATTGAAGCCGTTGCGGCCGCTGAGCGGGAGTGCGACGACTTAGGGATGGACGCCATCGAGACCGGGGTCTCCATTGCCTTTGCCACAGAAGCATTTGAAAAAGGCATTCTCACTTCAAGAGATACCGACGGTGTAGAACTCAAATTTGGAAGCGTTGATCTTCTTCTTCCCCTCATCAAAAAAATTGGAAGGAGGGAGGGATTTGGAGACCTCCTCGCTGAAGGGGTAAAGAGGGCTTCTCAGAGAATCGGGAGAGGGTCTGAGAACTTCGCCATGCACAATAAGGGGTTAACCTTTCCTGGGCACTCCGCACGAGGGCTTCCTGGATTTGCCCTGGGCTATGCCACAGGACCACGGGGAGCCTCACACCACGACAGCCGACCAACAGGCGAGAGAACGGGACTGGTACCTCGGGATACCATCGAGGGAAAAGGAATCTACACGGTGAAAGTCAATCACCTCATGATCCTCATGGACTCCCTGATTCTCTGCCATCTCCCTGAGATGGTCTTTGGTCCTCTTGAAATAAAGCAACTGCTGGTTGACATTATTAATCGGGTTACCGGCATGGAGCTCACGGTAGAGGAAGCAGAGCAGACCGCAGAGCGCATCTGGAACGTGATGCGCGCCTTCGCCGTGCGGGAAGGCATCAGAAGAGAAAACGACACCCTGCCCAAACGATTCTTAACCGAACCCATCCCGGAGGGTCCTTCCAAAGGGATGGTAATCAGTGAAGCGATGCTTGAAAAGATGAAGGATGAGTACTATGAGGTGAGAGGCTGGGGCAAGGAAACCGGAATCCCCACACCAGAAAGACTCATCACCCTCGATCTCCCCGACATCGCTGAAGACATGAAACATATCGTACTGAAAGAAAAGAGGAGAGCACAATGAATTTCCCCAAAGCAGCTACCATCTTTGTCGCGGTGCTCACGCTCGTGCCAACCATTCTCTCCTGCTCCAATAAACAGGATGATACTAACTACCGTCGCTACCTCCTGCAGGACAAAAAAATTGAGGGAAAGGCAGGAGTGCTGCTCACGGCACTTGGTCAACCTGAATATTATGATTATGAGTTTTTTAATAAATATCTCACCATTATTTTTAAAACTGCCTTCCCCCCTGCCCTCAAGCTGATCGCCTTGAAGGATATGGGCACCGTGCTCATGGACCCTGACCATCTCGAGGCTATCGAGGAGTATAAGCCAAAAACCCTCATAGACTGTTTTGGTCATGACAAAAATGAAGAGGGAACTCCTTATGTAGACCTTACCGTGAAATGGGTACCTTCTCGTGATGGGAAATCACCAGGTCATTTCCTCTGGGAAGAGAAAAAGAATGGGTACATAGACCTCATAGAAAAGGTGGGAATTAAAATCGCTTCTTCCTACTACCCCAAGATGCCCGGGAATAAAATACCCTATGAGCAGCAACATCTAGAAATCATTAATGAGGTCTCCTCCCTTCTGGTAAAATCCTTCCCCGAAGTTCCCTTCAGGTTCGGCTGGACCATGAAACCTGAAACCATTGAAAAGGCGGTAGATGAGCTCATTGAAGAAAAGGTTAACACCATTGTCCACTGCGACATATTCCCCGTGTATTCTTCTCTTGAGCAATTTAATACCCTCTATCAGGAGATAAAAGATGCCGTCGCAGAGAGGGCAAAGATAATTTATACCCCTTTCCCTGGCGCCTATTCCTCTTTCCGCAAGGCATTTGTACAACTTGCTGATGATGAAATTTTACCACTTCCCAAACAAGAGAGAAAGCTTTTGATCCTTACCCGCCACGGATTTCCTGAAATTAAGGGAGATCCCTACCCCGTGCTCGGCCGTGCCTACTACTGGAATCTCAAGAAAGAAATGGAGGAGGCTCTCACCGGCACCAACACTTTGGTCGTCTATGCAGATACTGATTTTGCCGGAGAGGATATGGATCCCAAAGAGAAGAGGCTGGCGAGTTTCGAAGCTCTGGAAATGGGGCTTAAAGAACAATACGATCATATCGTGTTTATCCTGGTTGATTTTACCAGTGAAAATACAGACTCTATCTTCGCCATGCGGCTTGAAACCTTTGAACCCCTCCACTTTAAGTATGAAGGAAAGGTTCCCTACACCGATTTCTCTCGCCCCTACCGTACGGAACTCAGAGAAGGTAAAAGCAGGATCGTCGTTGCCGGAATTCCCGTTGGTCAAAAATATCGGCCATTCATCTCCCAGGGATTAGGTGATGCCATTGCTACCGTGTTAAGGGAAGAAGCGTGGCCCCAGATAGTCCTTGAAGAGGTAAAGAAGAAAAAGGGGATGTTTTAGCAATTGCTCATGATGAAAGGGGGATGATCTTTTTGGGAATCTGGACCATAGAACTCTACCTGGATAATTATTCAACCCTGGTACCCGTGACCCAAATGTCCACCATCGCCAATCTGCTCGCGATGATATGTGCGCTGCTAAGCGTTGTTGTCTTATAGTGTGCAAAAAAATCAACTACCGATATAAAGATAACCGTAATAGGCGGGCTGCTTTATCTTACCGTTTCCGTTGTCCTTATGGCGCTGACCCAGTGGCACAAACCCCAGACTTTCTATTTGCAGCATGAGAGGCCGGTAATAGAACATGAGATACAAGCACTGCAGGAAGAATTAGAGTTACATCGATAAACTGAAAGGAGAACTCGGTATAGATGAAAAGGTACCCCTCTCTCAGCAGCGAGGGCTTAAAGAAACAGGGGAAAAAGTTCCTTCCCCTGCCCAATAACATCATCAATCCTATTTATTTCCACCTTTGCTTTTTCTGTCTTGCCTTCTGATACCTCACATTTCTATCATTCAAAAAGAATTGTCTTCTCTTAAGCTCTCTAAAGATACCTTCCTGCGCGCACTTCCGTTTAAATCTCTTCAGGGCATTTTCAAATGACTCGTTTTCCCCAACCTTAACATACGTCATACATTTGCTCGTAGAGTATCCTGATATATAAGAAATACAATCTATACTATCTTTTCGTCAAAATTATTTTTTTCTTTAAAACATTTTTGATTGTTTAAGGAAGCACTATTATCTAACTCCCACACCTCATCAATCAGTTCCTTCACCTGCTACCTTCCATTATAATACGTGCCAGGGCATTGATCGAATAAACCTATTTCACAACAAAAAAGACCAAGATGATTTTTAAATGCATGGCGAGCGCTGAGACAGCAGCATGAATAAATTACTGTCATTATAGTAAGTTGCTCTGGGAACCTATGTCACTCTTATTCTATTCATTGCGTTGGGAGAATACATCCACGTGGGGAAGGAAACGAGTTTTGGGTTGGGGAAGTATAGTATAGCGAAAGGTATAAGTAAGCTGTAGTAGCTCAATAGACATGCTTACGATGCTTTATGGTAAGGATATAGATAATTTTTTCGGTGTGTGCTGGCTGTAAACAATACGATAGTTTCCAGATCTAAAGGAAAACTCCCCTTTATGATTGCCGATAAGTGGTTTTCCCTCAAAAGGATTATTTTGTAAAGCTTCTATCTTTTTAAGAATTCTGTGAAAAAGCCTTTTATCAGAATGGTAAAGATAATCGATATCAGATTCAGCTTCTTTGGAAAGCTTTATAGAATAGCTCATTTAAGACCGTACTTTTTTTTGACCGTAGCAAGTGGAATGGTTTGGCATTTTTTAATTTGCTTCTTGGCTCTGGCAATCGCGTCTCTTTCCTCCTTGTGGGAAAGTATATCAAGAGTTTCGACGAGGCTTTCAAATTCCTCTGTATTTAAAATAATCGCTTTACTGATGCCATTTTCAGTGATGGTAAACCGGTCATGTCTTTTTACCACATCCTTAATAATTGAGGAGAGATTTTTCTTAGCTTTTCCAAGGGGAATTGTTTTGGTCATTATGATTCTCCATTTTTGTTGATAGGATTTGTTAAACTAATAAAAATTATAGTCCATGTTTAACTAAAATTCAATCAAGAAGTAGCCAATCTAACTCTTTAAAGAATTATACACGTGGGGAAGGGCACGAGTTTCGGTCTGGGGAAGTGCTCAATTCAACATCAGCAATAATGAGTTTTGAGGGAAGCACACTTTACTTTATTAACGCAATTTGACCTCAGTTGTCGTTCCCCTGTGGTACAATATACGAGGATTGCTTTTGCTGACTCCTGAATACTGAGATCAGATGATTGTGTTCTGCCAACTCGCAATTCGTAACCCATACCGCGCTGTACGGGTAAACATTGAGATCATGCGGGTTTTTGTTCGCCTGCGTCAGATGCTCGCTACACACAAGGCATTAGCCCGGAAACTCTCAGAATTAGAGTTGCATTTACAGGATCATGATGAGCAGATACAGGCAATATTTGAAGCTATCCGTCAGCTTATGACATCAACTGAAAGACCCCAAAGACTAATCGGTTTCCAGCTCAAAGAACACTGTGCGAAATATAAGACAGGAAAAGGAGTTATGAAAATTACAAAGCCTTAAAAACAGCAAAATACAAGATCTGATAATCATCTAAAGGGCACCTCCCTCGCATAGACAACAAGGCAGAAAGGTTGTACTATGCGAGAGGTGAAGCAAACTT
>Ga0315285_10000839_pt1 | contig 31978 bp, 30 predicted proteins | sample YL17G09_36_MG_FD_203698 | JGI IMG/M metagenome (GOLD analysis project Ga0315285, IMG submission 203698) | Sediment microbial communities from Yellowstone Lake, YNP, Wyoming, USA - YL17G09_36 | ecosystem: Environmental > Aquatic > Freshwater > Lake > Sediment | place: USA: Wyoming | collected...
CGTAGGAGAAAGGTTTGGGGTTTACGCCGGGGGGGGGGGAGAAAATCAGAGATGGAGAGGTTTAGGAAATTTCTAGGGATGGCTAAAAGTATGGAAAAACGCGTTTTTACCCGAAGCTGGACGGTGCCTTTTTTTATTTTGTTCTTTTTCACCAGCCCGGCCCGGGTTTTTTCCTCCGAAGTCGCGGTTTTTTTGAGCGGTGACTCAGTATTCCAATCTGACGGGGGTGGCTTACCCGGAAGGGGTTTAAAAATTTAAGGCTGATTTCGAAAATATATATGACGAGGAATCCCGGGGGATCGAGGCCGAGGTCAAAGTGAATCCCTACCCCTGGCTGACCACTTTCGCGAATTACTCCTTTACCGACGTGATTTTTACCGGGTACAGGGTTAACGGGAAAATGCGCGGGATCGATCAGGCGCTTGATAGTCTGCTGGGATACCGGTTCGGGGGCAAAGCCGATCGAAGAACCCCCCGGCATAAAATCAACGGGGGGGTAGCGGCCAGTCTGAAAAATGGAATATCGGCGACGGTTCTGGTTCATTATGTCGGAAGCACCGATTGGCCGCCGAACCTGGATCGGGGGCTGGGTATTTTTCCCCTGGGGCCGCTTCCTGCTTACACCCTGGTTAACCTGAGGGTGGGATATCGGTTTTACCGGGGCCAGGCGGAGGTGGCGGCCAGCGTTGCCAACCTCCTGAACGATGAGCATCAGGAATTTCCCCGATACGCCGAGACCATCGGCACCCAGTTCAACGGCAGCGTGCGGATATCTTTCTGATTGTTTTTTTCGGGATGGTTGACAACCTTGCCGCCGGGTTCTATTTTATAGGGCGGTTTGGACATATCGTTCGGGTTTCGTAGGATTAATAGGGAAGGCCGTGAAAGTCGGCCGCGGTCCCGCCACTGTGATTGGGCTTGAGTCCCGAACCTGAGTTTCGGTTCACCCCCGCGCCACTGTTTGCCTGGAAGCGAATGGGAAGGCCGGGGGAATCAGAAGATCGCCCATAAGCCAGGAAACCTGCCCGAACGGCTGAGACCTTTAAGCTCTCCGCGTGAGGGGGCAGGGGTAAGGGAATTTTACCCGGCGCTTCATAAGGAGTGCCGGGTTTTTTGTTATATAAAACGGTTTGTTAGCAAGGCAAATTTGGATTATTACTTTAATTATAAAACTTGCCCGAATTGATTGTGATTTTGGGATTTGGCGATTGGGAGTTGTTTGGGATTTTGGATTTGGAGCTTGGGATTTTAAAAATGGGACACTGGACCTTAATAATCGGGGGGGCGAGGAGCGGCAAAAGCAGTCATGCGCTCAAAATGGCTAGGGGTTTCGGGCCGGCCAGGTATTACGTTGCCACTGCCAGGGCGGGTGATAAAGAAATGAGGGAAAGAATCCTGAATCATAAGAAAGAGAGGGGTTCCGATTTCCAGACGATTGAGGAACAGCATGAATTAACCCGGGCGCTTCTGGGTTTACCGGCGGATGCCAGGGTGGTGGTAGTGGATTGTCTGACCCTGTGGGTAAACAACCTACTCCTCGCGGAGAAAAGAGAAGAAAAGATCAAGAAGATAATCGAAGAACTGTTGGAAACGAAAAAGCAGGTCAAGGTCCCGATAATCTGGGTTTCGAATGAGGTGGGACAGGGGATAGTACCGAATGATCCGCTCTCCCGCCGGTACCAGGATCTCCTGGGGTGGACCAATCAGAGATTTGCCGGGGTTTCCAACCGGGTGATCCAGATGGTGGCGGGGTTACCGATTCAGGTGAAAAGCAGCAAGGAGGCCGGGCGTCCCGCCCGGCAAATTAGCCGGTAGCCGCAGGCTTTAGCCTGCGTAAAGTAAAAACGAAGGAGAAATAATGACCGAGAAAGAGCTGAAAAAAATACTGGACCAGATCAAACCGCTGGATCGAGTTTTTTTTGAAAAGGCGCAAGCCCACTTGGACAATTTAACCAAACCGAAGGGGAGCCTGGGCCGCCTGGAGGAAATCGCCGCCCGGGTGGTGGCCATCACCGAGAAGTTGAGGCCCCAGGCCGCCCGGAAAAGGATCTACGTTTTCGCCGGGGATCACGGGGTGGAGGAGGAGGGGATAAGTTGTTTTCCCCGGGAAGTGACCGCGCAGATGGTGTTCAACTTTCTCCGGGGCGGGGCGGGGATAAATGTCCTGGCCCGGCAGGTCGGAGCGGAAGTCCTGGTGGTGGACGTCGGGGTGGATCATGACTTCCAGGGGATCTCCGGGCTGTTCGACCGCAAGATCGCCCGGGGAACGAGAAACCTGGCCCGGGGTCCGGCCATGTCCAGGAAGCAGGCGATCCAGTCCTTGGCGGTCGGCATCGAACTGGCCCGCGAGGCTCACCGGGATGGGGTTAATCTCCTGGGATGCGGGGACATGGGGATTGCCAATACCACCCCCAGCTCGGCGATCACGGCGGTCATGACCGGCGAATCACTGGAAAAAATAACCGGCAAAGGCACCGGGATCGACCCGGAGAAATGGCGGAAGAAGGTGCGGATTATCCGCCAGGCCATCCGGAAAAATCGTCCCAACCGGAATGATCCGGTCGATGTTCTCGCCAAGGTGGGAGGCTTTGAGATCGGGGGGATAGCGGGTTTGATCCTGGGAGCGGCCTCGCTCCGGATTCCGGTGGTGATCGATGGCTTTATTTCCGGCGCCGGGGCTTTGATCGCCGCGGGACTTTCACCCCGGGTGGGCGAGTATATTTTTGCGTCTCACCAGTCGGTTGAACCCGGGCATCGGGCCATTTTAAAAGCCCTGCGGCAAAAGCCGATTCTGGAACTTGATCTCAGGCTCGGAGAGGGCACCGGGGCGGCTCTGGGAATGGGAATAGTGGAAGCGGCGGTTCGGGTTCTTAATGAAATGGCGGCATTCGGCGAGGTCAGCGTGAGCAGGGAAGTCAATCAAAGCAGTGAAAAGTAAAAGTTGAAAGGTCAAAGGTCAAAGGAAAAAATAGTATTTCAAAACGGAAACTGAAAGTTGAAGAAAAGGCTGAAAGCTGACCGCTGATAGCCGAAAGATGAAAATCGTTTCAAGTTCAATAAACCGACATTGACACCGACAAGGACACTAAAAACTAGATTTCAATGAAAAATTTGTTCCGTCCATTTTTTGAGGCGGTTAATTTCCTCACGATCATACCCGTTCCGATCCAGAGAGAAGGGGATCAGGCCGGGGACCTCGTCCATATCATTCCCTGGTTCCCGGCGGTGGGATTGCTTCTGGGACTGTTGATGTATTTCCTCTATTGGCTTCTGCAAAATTTTCTGGCGGTTCCGATTTGCGCGGTCCTGACCCTGATGGTCTGGGAGATTGCCACCGGCGGGCTGCATCTCGACGGTCTGGCTGATACGGTGGACGGGGTGGCGGCCGGTGGGGGAAAAGAGGGGATCCTGCGGGCGATGCGGGACGGGCGGCTGGGGGTTTTCGCGGTGGCGGCGATCGTGCTGGTGCTCCTGGCCAAATTCAGCGCCATCAGTTCACTTTCAACCGAGCGCTTGGTCCTGGCCCCCGTACTTGGCCGCTGGGCGATGATGGTCCTGGCCCGGACTTCTCCTCCCGCCCGGGCGGAAGGGATCGGAAAGGCTTTCGTTCCGTTTCGGAACGACAAAGGCATGGTGATTTCCACGGCCGGGGTTCTGGCCGTCGCGGTTTTTCTCGAGGGTTTTTCCGCCTTGATCACCGTAGGAGCAGTGGCGCTTCTGGTTTGGGGAATATCCCGCTTCTTCCTAGCAAAGATCGGCGGGATAACCGGCGATGTTTTCGGCTTCACCTGCGAGGCTACTGAGGTGCTGGCTCTGATCCTGGTTTTTTAGGCGGGATTTTAGGGGAGATTTGCTGATGAAGAAAAAATGGCCGCGATCGTTTTTCCTGGTTGTCCTTCTGACCGGGATAATTTGGAGTCAGGAGGCGGGAGAGGCGAGGGCAGACGAGCTTTCGCTTCCCGAAGTTGTCATTACTGATTCGCGGATAGAAACATTGATGAAAAACGCTGCCGGCTTTGTCTCGGTCATCCGCGGGGAAGAAATCCGGGGGCGTCTGGAAACCGTTTCCGAGGCCGTGGGCTGGGCGGTGGGAACGAATCTGCTTCCCTATGGAAGTCTGGGCGCAATTACCTCGAATCAACTCCGGGGGAGCACCAATGATCAGGTCCTGGTTCTGCTGGACGGGGTTCGCCTCAACACCGCCCAGGGGGGAGGTTTCGATCTGGGGATGCTGGCTTCCGCCCCGGTCGAAAGGATCGAGGTTCTGCGGGGCGGGGCCTCGGCCCTTTACGGGACGAACGCGGTCGGAGGAGTGATTAACATTGTCACCCGGCGACCGACGGAAAAGCCGGAGAATCATCTGGATTTTTCCTGGGGGAGCGACCTTTCCTTCCAGGGTTTTAATACTTACACGGCTTCCCTGGGGCGTTCCCAGAAGCTGCGGAATTTAAGCTATCAATTTGATTTCACCCACCAGCAATCCGAGGGGAATTTTCAACTTGGTCCCTACTCATATCAGAATCCCGCGGGGAATGAAATTAAAAGGATGGATAATAATGCTTACCAATCCGAAGCGCTTTTCCTCCGGCTGGGTCTGGACCGGAAAGCTCAGACATTCGAGCTGACCAATGATTTTTACCAGGGGAGAAAGGAACTCCCGGGGATGATCCCGGATTCTCCCACGCCGGAGGCGGAGCAGAAGGATCTCCGCAACCTCGTTTCCCTTTCGGGACGGCAGTCGGGTTGGTGGGGCGTTGATTCCACCCTGGGCGGGAGAATTTATTTCGGGGTTCAGCAGAGGAATTATTTCGACAATGTTTATGTTCTCCCAGAATATCCCGAGAAACATACAAATTACGGCCTGGGGGGGGAGATCAAATTGGATTATGGCCTGGGCTCCCGGCAATTATTGACGGTAGCCCCCGAGATTAAACGGGAATGGATTGAAAGCAGTCGTTACCTGGAAGGCCATCAAAGGATTACCACCAGCATTTTTCTCCAGGATCGGGTCAATTTATTCTCGGAGAGATTTTTCCTGGTGCCGGCTTTTCGTTTTGATTATCACGATGATTTCGGGGGGGCCTGGAGCCCCAAGATCGGGGCGGTAATGGTCCTGCTTAAAGACCTGCGGTTGAAAATGAATGCCGGCCAGTCCTTCCGGGCTCCGAGCTTTGATGATCTTTACTGGCCGGAAGACGCTTATTCGAAAGGCAATCCTGACCTTAAACCCGAAAAAGCATTCAATTTGGATGGCGGTTTTTCCTTCCAGATCGAAAAGAAGTTCGCTTTGGAAATGGCGGGTTTTTATAACCAGATTAAAGATTTGATCCAATGGGCTCCCGGCAATACCCCGGATGGAAAGTGGGCCCCGGAAAATGTCGGGAAGGCTCAGTTCTGGGGGATAGAATCGAATCTGGTGATCAGGCCGTTTTCGTTTCTTTCCCTGACCACGAACCACACCTACCTCCAGGCCCAGGATCATAGCGGCCGCCCCGGGGAGAATGGAAAAAACTTGATTTATCGTCCCCGGAACAGAATCAATGTTAGCCTGGATGGCTCCTGGAAGATTTTTCGGGCTTTTGGGGAAGTCAAATGGGTTGATCGCCGCTATACCGGTTTTCCCGACCCCATAAGTAATAAAGATTTATTCCTGGAATCCTATGGTCTATTTAATCTAGGCCTGGGGATGACAATCCGAAAGAATGTAAAAGTTGTGGCCAAGATAAAAAATATTACCAATGAAAGATTCGAGGAAATGAAAGGATACCCGCAGCCGGGCCGGGAGTATGCACTGAGTTTTTCGACCAGGTTCTAAACTTCCGGGGAGCAATAAAAAAAGATGGTCAAGCTTATTAATGGTTGGATTTGCCGGTGCGCCATCCTGGGCGCTTTGCTTCCGGGAATCCTGACCTTCCCCCGGGTGGGTTTCGGAAGCGAGTTTCCCCAAAGGATAATCTCCCTGGGGCCGGGGATAACCGAGGAGCTTTATCTGCTCGGGGTCGGCGAAAGGATCGTCGGGGTTACTACCTATTGTCATCGGCCGGAGGAGGCCAGGAAAAAAGATAAAGTCGGGACGGTCTTGGAGGTGAACCTCGAAGAGATTGTCGTCCGGAAGCCGGATCTGGTCCTGGCCACCCCCCTGACCGATCCCCGGGCGGTCGAGAAAATAAAAAGCCTGGGCCTCCGGGTTCACCAGTTTCCCCTGGCCCGGAATTTTTCCGAACTCAACCGGCAATTTCTGGAACTGGGCCGACTGATCGGAAAAGCCGGATTGGCGGAGGAAACCGTGGCCCGGGCTGAAGGCGAGGTGAGACGGATCCAGGACTCTTTAAAGGGCCGGCCCCGGATCCGGGTTTTCATTCAGGTGGGCGCGAAGCCGCTCTTCGCGGTCACCCGGGATTATTTCCTGAATGATTTTATCCAGCTGGCCGGGGGGATTAATACGTCCGCGGAAGCGGGGGCCGGGGGCCTGTACAGCCGGGAGAAGGTGATCCAGGACGATCCCGAAATTATTATCATCGCCGCCATGGGGCTGGCGGCCGAGGAAGAAAAGCGGAGCTGGGAAGGATTCCAAACATTGCGGGCGGTGAAAAACCGGAGAATTTATATTGTCGATCCGGATAAATATTGCAATCCGACCCCCTTAAGCTTCGGGGAAGCGTTAAGAGAAATGGTGGGAATTTTACATCCCAAATGACTAATGACTAATGACTAATTTCTAATGTCTAATTAAATCCCAATGACCAATAAATTGGAAATGACTAATTCCCAATTTCTAATGTCTAATGAAATTCCAAATCCCAATTTACAATAACCAAAGCAGAAACTTCAAAATTCGGAATTTGACATTAGGCATTATATTTTTTGGAATTGATTAGAAATTAGGTCAATTAGAAATTAGATATTGATTAGAAATTCGTCATTAGGAATTAGGCATTATGCAGAATAAACCATTAACCTGGCTCGGCTGGGTGCTTTTCCTGGGAGGGTTGCTTTTCGCGGCGGGCTTTCTGGCCCTGGCGATGGGTCCGGCGTCCATCCCGCTCGCCAAGATTCCGGCCCTGCTTTGGGGAAAAGAACCCGGGATTGAGGCGAGCATTTTGAGGGAGGTCCGCCTGCCGCGCCTGCTTCTGGGGTTCGCCGTCGGAGGGGCTTTGAGCGTCTCCGGGGTAATCCTGCAGGGAATGTTCCGGAACCCGCTGGTTGAACCTTACACCCTGGGGATTTCCGGGGGGGCGGCCCTGGGGGTCTGCCTGGCGATCGTGGGGAAATTGAATCGATGGCTGGGAATATTCTCCCTGCCCGCATCCGGATTTGCCGGGGCGGTCCTGGTGATTTTTTTGGTTTATTTTCTCAGTCTGAGGAAGGGGATAGTAAAGATTCAGGGTTTGCTTCTCACCGGGGTGATGATCAGTTTCGTCTCTTCCTCGTTGATTATGCTTTTAATGGCGATTTCCCGGGTGGAGGATCTGCACGGGATCATCTTTTGGACGCTGGGATCCCTGGGAGAAACCGATTGGATGCTGGTGAAAATTGCTTTGCTTACATCTTTTCTCGGTCTGCTGGCTTCCTATTTTTTTTGTTTTGACTTGAATGCTTTTTCGCTGGGAGAAGAAGAGGCTCTTCACCTCGGAGTAAATATCGAGCGGGACAAACGGATGCTTTTTCTCCTGGCCTCGTTTCTTACGGGTTTAAGCGTATCACTTTCCGGAATCATCGGTTTCGTCGGGCTGGTGGTGCCGCATTTTGTCCGGATATTGGTAGGACCCGATCATCGCATCCTGCTGGTCTCCAGCTTCCTGCTGGGGGCGAGTTTTTTAATTCTGTGCGACACCCTGGCCCGGGTCGTGATCGCTCCGGTGGAATTACCCGTCGGGGTGATTACCGGGATCCTGGGCGGGGGAATATTCATTTACGCCCTGGCCCGATCAGAATTAATTTCGGGAAAGTGAAAAATAAGTTGATAGTGAAAAACCTGAAACGATCAGTGGCAAATTTCTAATGTCTAATGACGAATTTCTAATCAACCCTTCGACTTCCCCGGTCTAAAGCCCGGGGTATGCTCAGGGTTGATCCTGAGCGAAGTCGATGGATCAATGTCCAAACTAAAAATGTCTAATCCTAAACTCTAAAAATCAATTAGTCATTGGGATTTAATTAGGAATTAGAAATTAGTCATTAGTAATTTTTACGAGGAATTATTCAGTGATACTGGATATCCAGAACCTGTCCTGCGGATATAACGGCAAGCCGGTCTTGCGGGAGATCAGTTTTTCGGTTCAATCCGGGGAAATCGTGGGAATAATCGGTCCGAACGGTTCCGGGAAAACCACCTTGTTAAGAGCTCTGACCAAGATTTTGAAACCGGATCAGGGGCAGATTTTCTGGGATCGAAATGAGATAAACAAAATGAAATTCAGGGAATTGGCCCAGAAGGTGGCGGTGGTTTCTCAGAATCCGGCTCTGGACCTGAACCTGACAGTTGAGGATTTTGTGCTTTTCGGAAGATTTCCCCATCGCCGGCACTTCCAGTTCCTCGAGGGCCAACGGGATAAGGAGATCGCGGAGAAAGCGATGGAACTGACCGGCGTTCTGAAAATCCGGGAGAGAATGCTGGGGAATTTAAGCGGGGGGGAAAGGAAACTCGCCCTGCTGGCCCGGGCCTTATGCCAGGAACCCGAGTTTTTACTTCTGGATGAGCCGACCGCCCACCTGGACATAACCCACCAGGTGGAGATCCTGGACCTGGTCCGCCGGCTCAATCGCCGGGAGGGGATGGGGGTAATCCTGGTCCTTCACGACTTGAATTACGCCAGCGAGTATTGCGATCGCCTGGTCCTGCTCCACGGGGGCCGACTTTACCGGCTGGGCCCCCCGGAAGAGGTTTTAACCTACCAGATTATTGAAGAAGTTTACCGGACCACGGTAGTGGTCAGATCCAACCCGATCTCCGGCCGTCCTTTTATCTTCCTGGTGTCGGAAGAGGAAAAGCGGGGGAAGCGAAGTTCCCCGGCCAAAAAACAAACCTGACCCGCTCCGCTCGAGATTTCGAGCGAAAAAGCTGACGGTCAGGTTTTTTAGGCTTGGTTAAAAGGGACGGCTACCCGATTATTTCCACCGAATAGCGTTTCCCCTGCTTGCCGCCCAAGGCCTCGAGGATGGTGCGAATCGCCTGGATGTTCCTGCCCTTGCGTCCGATGACTTTCCCGGTGTCGCTCTGGGCCACCCGGATTTCGAGCACCGAAACCTGCTCGCCGGCCAGCTCATTGACGACAACCTCGTTGGGGCTGTCCGACAGGAGTTGAACAATCTTCTCCACCAGTTCTTTGGCGGTCAAGCTGGATTCCGATTTGGCGGTCAAGCTGGATTCCGATTTGGCGCTCAAGTTGGATTCCGAGCTGGGTGATGGGTTGTCCTTTCCAAATAATGACATTTTTCCTCCTCCTTTCCGATGAGAGTTTTGAACCCGGTTACCTTGCCTTAGGCAAGCGTTCCTGTTTCCTACAAAACCTGGAGCTTTGCCCCCTCAAGAACAGTTTTCCATATGTAAACTAGTTTAGCGTCCCAACGAAATCCTGACAATAGATATTTTTTTCGCAGGGAAATGGACAATCGGATGGCTATTTTTTCAGCTTCTTGGCTTTCTCCTCGAGGTCTTTGCGAGATTCTTTATGGCTGGGGTCCGGGACGCAGGCGTCAACCGGACAGACGGAAGCGCACTGGGGCTCATCATGATAACCGACACATTCGGTGCATTTGCCAGGATCGATCTGGTATCTGTCGTCGGCTTCGCTGATCGCGTGGTTGGGACACTCCGGCTCGCAGGCGCCGCAACTGATGCATTCTTTGGTGATTTTCAAGGCCATGGCTATTCTCCTTTCCGCTTTTGGGCAGTCCTTGGGTGGAATATTTAAGCCAAAAACAATCGTCTGTCAACTTGTGGCTTCGGTACTCAGGGAAATTTCTTCGGCTTTTTGGAGGTCATCGGGGGTATTGATATTGAAGAAGGAGAGACGCCGGGGATCAAGTTGATCGAGCTCGGTTCCGGAAACCTCCCGGGTCTTGAGCCGGTAAAAGATAGGGGCGATGCGTAAGTTTTTCCCCTCCAGCTGTTCTTTGATTACGGGAAGACAGGTTTTGCGATAAACCGCGAAGAGGGGCTCCCGGTAACCCCCGTCGGCGGGAACCACGCAATCATAGTTTTTAGACCCGGCCAGCTGGAGGATGTATTTCATGAGATTGACCTGGGGAAAGGGCATATCGCAGGCAATGAAAAAATTCAGATCGGTGCCGGAACAGGTCAATCCCGTAAAGATCCCACCCAGAACCCCGGAACCCGGGATCAGGTCACCAACCTTGCGGACCGGGAGGGTGAACAGCCTGGACTCGGTTCCATAAACCAGGATGATCTCCTCAAATTCCAGGCGACTGAGTTCGGAAACGATCAGGTTGAGAATCGGCTTGCCACTGATGAGCAAAGTGGTTTTGTCCCGCTTCAGCCGGGTTCCCTTGCCCCCGGCGAGAATGATCGCGCTGGCCGGGTTCAGCGGCGCATTATTCGGGGTCAAGGGAGGAGGGGATTTCTGGTCGAGGTCCGCCTGGTTCAAATTCTATTATTTTCTTGACAGAAAATGGTTTTACCTTTAGGTAATAATTAAAGCTATTATAATCAGCGGCCGGCTTTCCCAGAAAGGGGGGAGGTCAGGTTAGGATGGGAAGTGGTTGTTGAGATTTGGTTGCTGGTGATTAAAAATTGATCATATGACTTTCCCGGACCTGAACAAATTTTTTGAACCCCGTTCCATTGTTGTGATCGGGGCTTCCAATATTATCGGGAAATGGGGTTTCACGGTTCCCCTGAATATCCTGACCGGTGGATATCGGGGCCGACTTCACCTGATTAATCCCAGAGAAAGAATAGTCCTGGGCCTGAGGGCCTTTCCCCACCTGCAATTCATTCCGGGGGAGATTGACCTGGCCATTCTTACCATTCCCGCCGAGCAGGTGGAAGAGTCCATCCGGCTCTGCGGCCGGCGCGGAATTCCCTTTGCCCTGGTGATTTCCTCCAATTTCGCCGAGGTCGGGAAGGAGGGGGAGGAACGGGAACAACGGCTGGTGCAGGTGGCCCGGGAGGCGGGAATCCGGATGGTCGGTCCCAACACCATGGGATTTTTCAGCTGTCCCAACCGGCTTTCCGCGATGGGTGCTCCCTTTCGACCACAGCGGGGCGAAATGGGGCTCGTGTCCCAGAGCGGCAACCTGGGACTGCAGTTGATCGGCCGGGGGATGGATGAAGGGGTCGGGATCAGCCGGTTCGTCGGTTCCGGGAACGAGGCCGATTTGACCACCGCCGATTTTATCGAGTTCCTGGGACGTGATCCCCAGACGAAGGTGATCGCCCTGTACCTGGAGGGGATTAAGGACGGCCGCCGCTTTTTCGAAACCGCCCGGAGAGTCAGCCGGGAAAAGCCGATCATTGTTTTGAAAACCGGGAAAACCGAGGTGGGGGCGCGGGCCGCCCGCTCCCATTCGGCGGCGATAGTCAATGATGCCGAGGTGGTGGCCACCGCTTTCCGGCAGGGCGGGGTAATCGAGGTGAACACGACCGATGAAGTTATTGACGTGGCCCGCGCCCTGCTGCATCTTCCCATTCCCGGGGGAGACCAGGTGGGGATTATGACCATGGGAGGCGGGTGGGGCGTGGTGACCGCCGAGGTTTGCGCCCGGGAGGGTCTTAACATTCCGGAACTCCCGGAAAGGCTCAGAAATTATTTCGATTCATTACTCCCGCCTTTCTGGAGCCGGGGAAATCCGGTGGACCTGGTCGGCACCGCCCGCCGGCGGCTCCAGTTCGAGGTGATTGAGAAAATGATCCAGGCCCCGGAATTCGATTTCCTGATTATCATGGGGGTAATTGCCGGGGCGGTATATTCCGGCTGGGATGTATTCAAGAGATTTTTTGTTTCGGTCTACAACTTTGTCCGCAATCATTTCTCCGCGGCGCTGGTTTTTCCCCCCACCTTGATTCTGGGCATCCGCAAGTCTCTGAAGAAATCCCGGAAGGAGCGCCAGACCCGACAGATTAAAACCACGGGTGGAATCGACCTGAGCGAAATCCGGGACTGGAATGACAAGGTCCTGGCCCGCCGGGTCAAGGAAATGATGGTCAGGTACCGCAAGCCGATCATTACAATCAGCGGTTCAAGGGATCAATTGCCGGGCCTGGCCCGGAAATATGACCTGATTGTTTATGATACGCCGGAGCGGGCGTCCCGGGTCGGGGCCCGGGTGGCCAGTTACGGGGTTTTCCGGAAACGGGATCTTCCGGGCACCGACATCGAGATCAATCCGGATCGGGTTAGCCAGGTTAAAACTTTAACCCAGGAGTTCCCGGGCCTGATCCCGGAGCGGGTAGCCAAAGAGATCCTCGCCCTCTACGGGATCCCGGTAACCCGGGAAAAACTGGCGCGGAGCCCGGAAGAAGCGGTCCAGGCGGCCCGGGGCATCGGTTACCCGGTGGTGCTCAAGGTGGAATCGCCCCAGGTGGTTCACAAAACCGAAGCGGGAGGAGTCAAACTAGGCCTGGACTTTGATCCGGCGGTGCTGGAAGGTTTCGAGAACATTATCCGCTCGGTGGAACAATATGACCACCACGCCCAGATCCGCGGGGTCTTGGTTCAGGAGATGGTCCGGGGCGGGGTGGAGGTTTTCGCGGGGGTTTCGCGGGATCCCTCGTTCGGACCGGTGCTCGCCTTCGGCCTGGGAGGGATATTTGTGGAGGTTTTGAAGGACATTTCTCTCCGGCTTCCTCCCGTTACCCCGGAGGAAGCCCTGGCGATGATCACCTCCCTGCGCGGTTTTCCCCTGCTTTCCGGGGCCAGGGGAAAGGCGAAGACGGATGTTCTAAAAGCCGTCGAGATTCTCACCCAGCTTTCCACCTTGAGCCTGGAACTTAAGGATCTCGTCGCGGAGATTGACATAAATCCACTGATTCTTTTCGGCGAGGGCGAGGGAGCCAAGGCGGTGGACGCCCGGATGATCCGGAAGGATTAACTTCTGTATATTTCCAATTTTTCATATCAAAAAATACTTTTTAGTGGTAAGGTATTCGAAATTAATAACGGGCGGGACGAGGGGATCCTGCGTCCGTAATCAATGAAAATTCATCTCAATAATTTATCGTTCGCAACCTACCCATTCGAGATTTCAGGAAGGACCCTCAGGGTCCGAAGGAAAAGTTGCGGCTGCCGTTCTTTTGAGGGTTTTCTTAAATTGGTTCCTTAGGTAATCGGAGATATGTTAGCCCGCGTGTTGTCCAGTTCGGTTCTGGGAGTGGAAGCCTACCAGGTCGAGGTAGAGGTGGATACCTCCCGGGGGTTGCCCCAGTTCAATCTGGTCGGGCTTCCGGAAGGGGCGGTCAAGGAAAGTAAGGAGCGGGTAAAATCGGCGATCCGGAATTCCGGCTATGAGTATCCCGCCGGGAAAATCACGGTCAACCTCGCCCCCGCGGATATCCGCAAGGAAGGATCGGCGTTTGATCTTCCCATCGCGATCGGGCTCTTGATCGCGGAGGGAGTCCTCCAGTCTTCCCGGGTCCAGGATTACCTGATCATGGGCGAGCTTTCCCTGGATGGAAGGCTGAAGCCGGTCCGGGGCGGTCTGCCCATCGCGATCCTGGCCCGGAATTCCGGCCGGCGCGGGCTGGTTCTGCCCTCGAGCAACGCCCGGGAAGCCGCGATCGTGGAAGGCATCGACATTCTGGGGGTTGATCATCTGACCGAGGTGTTCGAATTTTTCAATTCGGACCGGGAGCTTTCCCCGGTCCGGGTGGACGTGAACGGCCTGTTTTCCCAGCATTCGGTTTACGAGTTCGATTTCAACGAAGTCCGGGGCCAGGAGCACGCGAAGAGAGCCCTGGAGGTGGCCGCGGCCGGCGGACATAATATCCTGATGGTGGGGCCCCCGGGTTCGGGAAAAACCATGCTGGCCAAGCGCCTGCCGACGGTTTTACCCCGGCTTTCCCTGGAGGAGGCGATCCAGACGACCAAGATTTACAGCGTCGCCGGGCTTTTGTCTTCGCAATCCGCGATCGTGGCCACCCGGCCTTTCCGCTCGCCGCACCATACCATTTCGGACGCCGGCCTGGTCGGGGGCGGGACCATTCCCCGCCCCGGGGAGGTCAGCCTCGCGCACAATGGGGTTTTATTCCTGGACGAGCTTCCGGAGTTCAGCCGGAACGTCCTGGAGGTTCTGCGCCAGCCGATTGAGGAAGGAAAAGTGACCATCTCCCGGGCCCTTTCTTCCATGACCTACCCCGCCAACTTCATGCTCGTCGGGGCGATGAACCCCTGTCCCTGCGGTTACCTGGGAGACCCGGCGCACAGCTGCCATTGCACCCCTCTGCAGATCCAGAGATACCGGTCCCGGATTTCCGGGCCGCTGCTGGACCGGATTGATATCCAGGTGGAGGTCCCGGCCGTCCGCTGGCAGGAATTGGCCCAGGAAACCGGGGGCGAGGCCTCGGCGGAAATCGGCGCGAGGGTAGAATTGGCCCGGAAGATCCAGGAAGACAGGTTTTCCCGGGCCAAGATCTTCTGCAACGCCCAGATGGGCTCCCGGATGATCCGGAAATACTGCCAGCCGGAGAAGGAAGGCGAGAGGCTTTTACAGCTGGCGGTGGACAAGCTCGGAATGAGCGCCCGGGGGTATACCCGGGTTTTGAAGGTAGCCCGGACGATCGCGGATCTCGAGGACTCAGCGACCATGCGTTCGTCCCATGTTTCCGAAGCCATCCAGTACCGGAGCCTGGACCGATTGACTGAATAAATCCGAAGAAATAAAGTAAATGAGCCCCTGAAAGCACGGAAATAAGCATGATTCTGGGTTTAAATAATAATGTTCCCTATAAGGGAAATGTCTTCCATGTTCAAACGGAGGATTCCGGGAAGCAGAGCCCGCATATCTTCACCCATCTTTTCCACGGCGGCGACATCCTGGCCACCAAAAAAGTCGATTACCATGACATCGTGCAGGTAGAGGGTTTGGAGGACATTGTCCGGGAGCTGATGAAAGAACAGCACCAGTTAATGGTCAAGGAACTCCAGGGCGGCACTTATGATGGTAAAATCGCGGCCTTTTTCAAGGCCGAGGAAAAGGGCGCGCCCCCGCCCAAGGTTCAGGAAGTCGAACGCCGGGTGACCGAGAAATCCCTGACCAACAAAAGTCTGGATGAGGTGATCCTGGATTACCTGTCCCGGGATTCGGAAGGAGAATAAACATGGCCACCCCAGCGCAAGTGGAAAACCTGCGGAAGATTGCCAAGGGGATCAGGATCAATATCCTGAAAATGCTGAACACGGCCGGATCAGGGCATACCGGAGGCTCGCTTTCATCCGTGGAAATTATGACCTCCCTGTTTTTTTCCGAAATGAGGTACCGGGCGAACGATCCCTGCTGGGAGGGCCGGGACCATTTCATCCTCTCCAAGGGCCACGCCGCCCCGGTGCTTTACGCCACCCTGGCCCAGGCGGAGTTTTTCGCCGCGGCCGAGCTTTCCCAGCTCCGAAAGCTCGGCCGCAGTCTCCAGGGCCATCCTTCCTGTGTCTCCACCCCGGGGGTGGAGGTTTCCACCGGGTCCCTGGGGCAGGGTCTCTCCATGGCACTCGGGCTGGCCCTGGCGGTCCGGCTCGATCAAAAGCCTTCCCGGGTTTACGCCCTCTGCGGGGACGGCGAAATGCAGGAAGGGCAGATCTGGGAAGCGGCCATGGCCGCGGCCCATTACGGGGTGGATAATCTCTGCGCGATTGTCGACAATAACGGCCTCCAGATCGACGGCCCGGTCGCCAAGATCATGGGCATCGAGCCCCTCTGGAAAAAGTGGGAGGATTTTGGCTGGGGGGTGCAGCGGATTGACGGCCATAACCTGGAAGAGATCCTGGATGCCCTCGCCACCGCCCGGCAGATCCGGGGACGACCAGCGGTGATCATCGCCAAGACCGTGAAGGGCAAGGGCGTTTCCTTCTTCGAGAACAAGGTGGAATATCACGGGGTGGCCCCTTCGGCGGGCGAATTGAAGCGGGCGCTCAAGGAGTTGGAAGGGTGAATTGCTATAAATATCTTTTAATTTCTAATTTCTGAGTTTCTGAGTTGGTCATTGGAAATTGGGATTTGATTAGGAATTAGAAATTTGTCATTAGGCATTTGTGTAGGATTTAAGATTTCACTATGACCTTCAATTTAAAATGCGATTAGGATAAGGAATGAACTCTTTAAAAATGACACCGAAGATTGTCCGGGAGGATTGCCTGGAAAAACCGGACCCCCAGGCCCTCCGGGACGCTTATGGGTCCACCCTGGTCAAGCTGGGAGAGAAGGACCGGAACGTGGTGGTTCTGGACGCGGATCTTTCTTCCTCCACCCGCACCTCGATGTTCGCGGCCAAGTTCCCCGACCGCTTTTTCAACATGGGGCTGGCCGAGCAGAACATGATGGGGACGGCCGCGGGCCTGGCCAAGGGGGGCAAGATTCCCTTCGCCAGCACTTTCGCCATTTTCGCCTCCGGGCGGGCCTGGGAGCAGATCCGGCAATCCATCGCTTACTCGCGGCTGAACGTAAAGATCGTGGCCACCCACGGGGGAATCACAGTCGGTGAAGACGGGCCATCTCACCAGACGGCGGAAGACCTGGCGATCATGAGGGTGATTCCCGGGATGACGCTGATCGTCCCGGCCGACGCGGTCGAAACGGGCCAGGCGGTGGAAGCGGCTTACCGCCACCAGGGCCCGGTTTTCATGCGCCTGACCCGGGGCAAGTTCCCCACCGTTTTCACCGAGGATTACGAATTCCAGATCGGGAAGGGGACGGTGGTGAATGAAGGGGAGGATCTGACCATCTTCGCCTGCGGCCTGATGGTTTACCATGCCCTCCAGGCGGCCAAGATCCTGTCGGAAAAAGGGATTTCGGCGCGGGTGGTCAACCTTTCCACCCTGAAACCCCTGGACCGGGAATTGATCGTGGAGTCGGCGAAGAAGACCCGGGCGGTGGTGACCGCGGAGGAACACTCGATAATCGGCGGATTGGGAAGCGCGGTCACCGAGGTCCTTTCCACCGCTTTTCCGGTCCCGGTGGAAATGATCGGGGTCAAGGATTCCTTTGGAACCTCCGGCCAGGCCGAGGAACTTTTAAAATATTTTGAGCTGGAGCCCGGCGATCTCGCGCGGGCCGGCCTGCGCGCGGTTGAAAGAAAAAACAGTCTCTAGTTTCGAGTTTCTGGTTTCTGGTTAAATAATGACGGTACTGACTAATTGGAAAGTAGGGCAAGGCTTCAGCCTTGCGATATAGTTTCGAGTTTATAGTTTCGGGTTTTGAGTTTGGTGATTGGGATTTGGCAATTGTTTGGTAATTGGTGCTCGGTCATTGGGATTTGGGATTTGGGATTTGGAAATTGGGAGTTGATTTATTATGAGCGGACATCATCATCGAACCTACCATCATCTCGAAAAACGCCTGGATGCCTATCCGGTCGGGGCTCCCTCGGCCCCGCTTTTCCGGAAGGTCCTCAGCATGCTTTTCAGCAGGGAAGAGGCCGAGATGGCGACCAAGATGCCTCCCCAGCTTACCGACCTTTCCGCCTTGAGCCGGAGAACCGGGGTCCCTTCGAAAAAACTCCAGAACATGCTGGAGAAAATGGCCGACCGCGGCCTGGTCCTGGATCTTGAAAAGGACGGGAAAACCTATTACATCCTGGCGCCGACCGTTCCGGGGATAATCGAGATGACTCTGATGCGGGAAAGGGATGACATCCCCCAGAAGGAGATCGCGGAGCTTTTATATCATAGCCAGCTCGATCAGCGTTTTCTCCGGGCGGTTTTCGGAGGCGACACCCAGTTCGGCCGGGTTCTTCCCTACGAAGGAACGATCGTGGAAAAATATCATCACCAGGTTGCTTCTTACGAGAGGGGCGAGGATGTGATCCGGGAGGCCCGGGCCATTTCCGTCACCCTCTGTTACTGCCGACATGAAAAGAAATTGAACGAGGAGGAGTGCACGCACCCCCTGGAGGTCTGCACCGCTTTCAATACCGCCGCGGAATTTCTGGTCCGCCACGACCTGGGCCGCAAGATCGAGAAGGAGGAGGCCCTGGACATCCTGGCCCGGACCGGGGAGCTCGGGATGGTGCACGTGATCGATAACGTCCGGCAACGGCCTACCTTCATCTGCCACTGCTGTTCCTGTTCCTGCGGGATCATGCGGGCTTTCCGGGCCTTCGAAGAATTCCCGACGGTGGTGTCCTCTAATTACCTGGCGCGGGTGGAAGCGGATAAATGCATTGGCTGCGGACGCTGCGCCCGGGCCTGCCCGGTGGGGGCGATCAACCTGGAAAAAATCTGGGAGCCGAAAACCAACCTGCGGGCGGGAGTGGACAAATCCATCTGCATCGGCTGCGGGGTCTGCGTCAAATCCTGCCGGAAAGACGCGCTCAAGCTCGAGCCCCGGAAAGAGCGGAAGATCACGCCGGAAACCACCTTTCACCGCCTGGCCCTGATGGCGATGGAAAGAGGCAAGCTGGCCGACCTGATGTTTTATGATCCCACGAAGGTGACCCACCGGGTCGGGAAGATCATGCTCAAGTCTTTTCTGAAGATGCCGCTTTTAAAGCGGGCGATGCTGCAGAAAGAGTTCAATTATGTTACAATGAAAATAACCTGGGGTAGTAAAAATGCGGGTGAGATGGCGAAAGCCAATCTTAATCCTTTCTCTAACCCTTATCTTTGCCACCACGACCATCCTTGCGGAAGGTAATGTTAAGACGGCCTCGGCTCAGGTAGCAGAGGCCGTAGGGACAATAGCAGGGTTGGCAGTATTTTGTTGGATGGTGGGAGGAATCGGCTTCGGGATATATTATGGAATCAGAGCGGTTTATCGTTCAACCACAACTTGTTCGGTTGCTTTTGTCTGTCCAAAGGGCTTGAGGATTAATGGGGAGGAAGGAGAGGACTCCTCCGGACCACGGATAAAAATACATCCTAAAGAAGCGGCTGGATTTTTGCTGACAGATCAGGAGGCCGGGGATTTTTGGGTTTCTCTGAATTTTCTTGCCAACCCGCTGCGGGGTCATCCAGTTTATGATGTTTGCCTTTCTCAGGAGATGCTTAGGACCTTGAAGGCGGGAGAAAAAAAAGAAATTCAGGTCCAGGCTGAAAACGGGCCTAGCCTCTTTACCCTTGGCCTGACTAGGTACGCTGAACAAGATGGCCTTTAAACTCAGGATTGTTCCAATATTGCTTGCTTTTTTGGTGACGATTCTTTGGCCGCCCTCGGTATTCCCGGAAGGTGAGGGTGAGGTGATTCAAGTGAAGGTGCGCGATTTCCCTAAGCCCGAGGTTGGTTTCCAGATCTACCCAGGGGTCTGGGTTCCGTTTGATGACGAGTTAAATCGGGTTTATCAGATCTTTCCCGCCGTTGGTCTGACCGGGATTTTTGACTTAAGCGTTCGTTCTTCCTTGGCCTTAACCCTGGGGTATGCCTACGGGGAAGGGAATTTTGTTCCCGGCAGTTCTGAGGAGGCCTCACGAACCTTTCTTAATCACTTCTGGCTTGGTCAGGAGATAAGGTTTGTCCGGAGAGTGGCAGGGAGGTGCCGTTACTATTGGGGGACAGGGCTTCGGGTTTCATATATGTCCGAGCGTTTTAAGGAAAGGGTTGAGGGTGAGGTAAAAGGAGTCTCCCATACCGGTTGGGGAAGCGGTTGGGGCCTCGGGTTCGGGGCGGATTTTCTTATTAAAAAATCATACTCGCTAGGTGTCCGGACGGATCTCTTCCTCCTGGGTAGTAATGATCTGAGCTGGGAAGGGATTAACTACCATCTTGGAAATACCGGATTATGGTTCGGATTAACAACCGGTTTCTATCATTGATATCACTCCTTAATTTATCCTCTCCCCCCAGGGGAGAGGATAAAGGTGAGGGGGAAATGGAATAGTATCCTGGATGAAAATTCATTTTAATATCTTCCACTTTGGTTTAGCGGGATGGCTTTTGTTCGTGCTCCCCGGTTTGCTTCAAGCCGACGGAGGGCATTACTACGAGGCAACCCCCTTGGCCCAGTCCGCCCAATCCGCCGATCAGCAGGCAATTATCATTTATGAGGATGGGGTTGAGAGCCTGATTATCCGAACCGGCCATAAGGGAAACCCGCAGAATTATGCCTGGGTGATCCCCACTCCGGTGCCCCTTTCCCCGGAAGCCGTTACCACCGTTGATAATACGGTATTTGAAGTTCTGGATAATATGACCGCGCCGGTGTTTGTTCGGGAATGGGGAGGTTGTTTTGGCTGTAGTGCAGAGGAAAAGGTGGGGGAATACCCCGGCGTCACCATCTGGGAATACTTCCAGATTGAAGGTTATGAGATTGTTACCCTCTCCGCGGAAGATTCGCAAAACCTGGAACGCTGGCTGAGGGATAATGGCTACTCAATTCCCGAGGGCTCCCAAAACATTCTTCAACATTATCTCGAGAAGGATTGGAAATTTGTGGCAGTGAAGGTAAACGCAAAAGGTATTGAAACGCAAAGCAATAAAGCCAGCGGGAATGAAGAAAAAACCGAAGAACTTCGCCCGGTCAAGCTTACTTTTCCCAGCGATTCAATTGTTTATCCTCTGCGAATTTCGGCGGTAAGCACAAAGGAAGAGGTGGAAATACTTTTGTTTGTGATAGCTGATCATCGGGTAAAGGTAACAAATTTTCCAACCGCGGAGATGGAGGCTAAGTTTGAAAACGCCGCTACCCGTTATGATTGGTCCATATACTACGATTCGCAGTTCCAAAAGGCGCTGATGAAATCCGGTTCCCGAGGATTTGTTGTTGAATATGCAAACCATTTAGAGGAAGCCTTCTATTTGAATCATTATTATTCTTACAGTTATGATGAATACAGATCTACACTTGATTCTATCTGGGATTGGAAGGAGGGAAAGGAATATTACATTACCCGCTTAAGAACCTTATTCCAACCGCAGGATATGCAGGATGACCTTGTTCTGGCTTGGGCGGAAAGCGATGAGCCGGTCTTTACGCGGATTGAGGCGGCCGGTTTAACCGATTTCTTCAAAGGTGGATCGGGGGGAAAGCTGGAAATGGTACTGCTGGGAATTGGCCTGGGCCTGATATTACTTGTAAGTGGATACCGGCGATCCCTGCAGGTTTTCATCAGGGGAATGGCATTTCTTTTGCTGTTCTCGCTGATTTTCTTTTAGAAAGTTTCAAGCCTGATCATAACTATCCAATTACCATAAGCTATACGCTATCCCTCGGGCGAGTTTCCCTCGGGACCTATAACCTGTTCGAAATCAGCCTTTTGAATTCGCCCTAAGTCGGTTTGGAGGTGCTGTCGGGGAGGTTTGATCTCGATCGTTGACTTATCAAAACCATAATCTTACCATTAGGTAAGATATAGGGAGGGGTTGGATATGAAAACCAGATTATCGACCAAGGGCCAGGTGGTGATCCCGGCCGGGGTCAGGGAGAGGTTATCGCTCTCAAAAGATGCCGAATTGCAGGTTAAGGTTGAGGGTGATCGGATTATTCTGACACCGGTGAGAAAGGACGGGTGGAAGTCTTTGCGGGGTATGCTCCGGGGGAAGCGACTCACCCGGGAATTGGAAATCGAGCATCAAAAGGAAATCAAGGGGAACAAGTGAGAAAACCGGCCAAGGTTTTCGACGCCTGGGCGATTCTGGCCTGGATTGGGGATGAGGCCCCGGCGGCAGAGGAAGTAAATCGTTTGTTAAAAAAGGCTGAACAGGGATCAGTCCAGGTATTTATTTCCATTATTAATTTGGGCGAGGTGTTTTATCGTTTGGCCAGGAATAATCCGGATCTGGCCGATCGGGTAAGACATGAGCTTCCCGCCGGGCCTGTAAATGTTGTCTCCGTAACCGATGATCAGGTTTGGCACGCTGCCAGCCTTAAGGCTGAGTACGCGATTTCCTATGCGGACGCGTTTGCGGCCGGACTGGCGATGGAAATGGGGGTGGAACTGGTAACCGGGGATCCGGATTTCAAGGAGTTGGAAAAGGAAGGTAAATTGAAAATAGAGTGGTTGACGAGAAAGTAACGATGTTGTTCGCCGATTTGTTTATCCCGACACAGGAGGGACTTGCCCTGTCACCGGCGGGATTGATGCATTAAAACCATCCGCTCTTTATTTTAAAGAGACCGGAATTATCGATATTCCGTTCATTGATATTTTTGATTCTCGTTGAAGGTTTAAAAGAAGGATGCCATAATTTCACTAGAATCAAGGAAATCTCCCAGTGATGGAAAAGGTAAACAAAGTTATTAATAAAATTTATTGGAGATAGGGTGAGATTCAGTGAGTTGGTCAAATTATTGGAAGAGAATGGTTTCAGGATTATTAAAGAAAAGGGCTCAATAAGATATTACGAAAAACAGGGGTGGGATAAATTGATTAGGGTTGATTACCACGGTGCCAAGGAGGTTCCGACCGGTACTTGCCATGCTATACTAAAAGCGGCGGGTTTGAAAAGATAAAAGCACCTTATCGGAGGGATAAAAGTGATCGAATTATCATATTCTTTAGTAATCGAAGCTACCGGCGAGCCGGATTATTTTGGATTTTATTCCCCGGATTTAGAGGGTTTTTCCGGGATCGGCCATAGTGTCGAAGACTGTATTTATAAAGCCAAGTGGGGAATGAAGGAACACGTTGATTTATTGAAAGAAAGAGGGTTGCCGATACCTAAAAGAAATTCTAATCCAAGAATCGTTATTCAAAATCAGCAAGAATTGATTGCGGTTTAAAAACATTCATTTTGTTTCCTCGGCTTGAATTAGTTTTTTAAATTCCCCATAAGCCGGCTTGGTGGTTCCGTCGGGGTAGGTGAGGCCCCAGTAATACTCGACCGCCTGGAGGTTACTCAGGTCGGGTGCTCCGGGCGGGTCCTCGAGATGGAAATAAAAATATCCGGCCCCTCCGTTTTCCTCGGTAAACCGGGTTGATTCATTTAGATATTGAACCTGGAGATTTTCCGAGTAACCTTTGGCGGCCGGTCCGGAGGGATAACCGGTTTCGAGGACCAGGACCGGTTTGTCGGTTAGACCTTTCGTATTTAGCACTGCGTCGGCCAGGAGCGAAGACATAATCGGGGAGGCGAAAAGGTAATTGGGATAAGCGCCGAGCCCGATGAGATCCAGGGGACCGGACCAGTCGCGGATTTTCTGGAGATAGGCCGGGTCGTGGATATTGAAATTCATCGTCGCCAGCGCGGAGGGATTGCCGGCCTTGATCCCGTCCGCCAGGGTTTTTAAAAGCCGGCGGCAGAATTCCGGGTCGGACCAGGCGTTGCCCACCCGCCAGCCGGCCACGCCGGTATGAACATAGGCCCAGTTCAGTTCATTTTCCAAATTCCAAATACCAATCCTGTCCCGGTATCTCCGGGCCAGGGCGGCGGCATGCAAATAGGCTTGGGCCAGGTAAGCATCGCGTCCGATCCCGACATAATCCACGCAGGTGCCGAGGATGCAGGCCGAGCCGGTCCAGCCCTCGTCTTCCGGAGCGATCCGGGCCTGCGTGCCCGGGGCGAGGGGGGCGGTGGTGGCGTCGGCGATCAGGGGCAGGGGGGAAACCCCGGCCTGAATCAGGTTTTGGACGAAAGTGTCGAATTCGGTCCAGGTGAGGTGGTCGGCATATTCGTCAATCAGGTTTGAGTTTCCCGCGATGGATTCGAGGGAGGGGAGAGTCGCCGGATTTAAACGGAAGGTAGTGGCTTGGATTTTTGACCAGTCGAGCCAGAAGCGCCCATAGTTCACGCCCAAATCGTCCAGATTTCCAATCTGTTCCGGCAGGTTTCTTTGCCCGGGATTGAAAACCACCCCCCACTGGAAGCCGACCAGGATCGGGAGCAGGATGGAAGCCTGGGTCCCGTCCGGCCATTTCAGAGTAAGATCCAGATGGTTCAACCTGAATCGCCGCCCGTCAATCTCAACCTGAAATCGATAAATTATTTCCGTCGGGGATGATTCCCGTTCTCCATTTTCAAGCAAATCAATCTTTTCCTGATTGAGAGGACCCAGGTCGAGAACGGCTTCCTCTGGCATTTTGATACCTTTGGGAATACCGAGGCTAAAAGTAACCGCGCGGTTTTCGGCAGGGGAAATCCAGACGGGCTCGGCCTTGATCCAGATCCGGTTTTGAGCCGAAGAGGATGGGGATTTCTCGGAACAACCAGACAAAATAATAGCAGGGATAAAAACCAAAAAGGTTAAACAAAACCGCAGGGTTTTGGAATACCAAGTCAAATAGTTTTTTACATCTAGGGGGATAAATTTCATTTCCAAATATTTTAAGCTAACATTAATAAAATAAGGAGAGAAAATGAAATTTTTCAAAATATTCATTAAATTTTCCTGGGTATTTTGGTTTATTTTGATTTTCGGTTGCCAGGGTGAAAAAGCCAAGATGCCATCTCCCGCCGCACCTTCAGACCTCGCGGCCACGGCGGTTTCGACCACCCAGATTGATCTGGCCTGGCAGGATCATACTGACTACGAGGAAGGCTTTCGGATCGAGCGGAAGACCGGGAGCAGCTCCTACGCGCTGCTCGCCGAGATCCCGCTGGATACGGTTTCTTATTCGGACACCGGTTTGAACCCGGATGCCGCCTATTCCTACCGGGTTTACGCTTTTAACCAGGCCGGTGATTCCAATTATTCCAACGAGGTTACCGTCCAGACCCTGAGCAATCTCCCCGGCGCCCCCTCCGGGCTCGTGGCCGAGGCGGTTCCCGGCCACCAGATCAATCTTTCCTGGTCGGCCGGTTCCAACAATCAAGACGGTTTTGAGATTGAACGCAAAGCGGGAGACACGGGCACTTACGTTTTCCTGGGCACCTTGGGAGCCGGTGTTCTTACTTATTCCGACGTTAATCTTACCCCGGGCGTTGATTATTATTACCGGCTCAGGGCTTTCAACCTTTACGGAAATTCCATTTTTTCCAACGAAGCATCCGCCCGGGCCCTGGAGCCGGCCAGCCAGGTCTCGGCGGGGGGATTCCATACCTGCGCCTTATTGCCCGGGGGGAAGGTTCAATGCTGGGGGGATAATTCCTACGGCCAGCTCGGGGATGGGGGGACGGTCAGCGTGAATGTCCCGGTCCCGGTTTCGGGCTTGACCGAGGAGGTAGCCGCCATCTCGTCCGGGGATTCCCATACCTGCGTTTTAACCCACTCCGGCGGAGTTAAATGCTGGGGGCGGAACGATGATGGACAGCTGGGAATGGGAGACAGCACCGGTCCGGAATCATGCTGGGAAAATATCCCTTGCAGTAAGTCCCCGGTAGACGTGACGGGGCTTGGCTCCGGGGTCGCCGTGGTTTCCGCGGGGATGCGGCACACCTGTGCGGTCATCGGGGCGGGAAAGGCCGAATGCTGGGGCTATGACGGCTACGGCCAGCTCGGGGATGGAAACAAAACGGGCCGGAGCGCCGTCCCGGTGGACGTGGCGGGTTTCGCTTCCGGGGTGACCGGGATTTCCGCCGGAGCCTATCATACCTGCGCGGTAACCAGCGTGGGAGCGGTGAAGTGCTGGGGGTGGAATGATTCGGGGCAGTTGGGGATCGGAACCAACAATGGCCCGGAATACTGCACCGCCGATCTCAGCTGCAGTTCCACCCCCCTCGGCGTATCCGGAATCACCTCGGGATTCACGGCCGTTTCCGCCGGCGGATTGCACTCCTGCGCCTTGAATTACCAGGGAAGGATTCAGTGCTGGGGGTATAACGGGGACGGGGAACTGGGGGACGGGGGTTCCTCCGACTACAATGCCAATCCCGTCGGAGTTTTTTATTTTAACACTGATTTATCTTTATCCAACGACGGGGCCCAAGAAATTTCCGCGGGGGCCTATCATACCTGTGCTTTGACTACCGGGGGCGGCTTGAAGTGCTGGGGCACTGGTGAAGCCGGTCAGCTAGGGAATGGAACCACGGTCAGATCGAAGATCCCGGAAGCGGTGACCGGATTGTCTTCCGGGGTAATCGGGGTTTCTTCCGGGGCCTGGCATACCTGCGCTTTAATCGAAGGAGGGTGGGCCAAGTGCTGGGGTAATAACGATTACGGACAGCTCGGGGATGGGACCCAGACCCTCAGTGACACCCCTGTAGGCGTGGTTGGGATAGGCCCATGAGGTTATTGACGCATAGCGAGGAATGATGAATTGTCAAGTAATCAAGGGGAATAATCTATTGTTTTTATTTTTCCGAAAAGAGTAAAATATAAGCAATAGGGGTTATTATAAGTCAAAATCACGGTGTTCAAATTTCTGGTTGGAGGGCAAAGCTATCGCCTTAAATAAAGACCAGAAAAACCAACTTAACCAGCCAGGCGGAGGGAAGTCGTGAAGAAATTCGGTCGGTTTGGCTTCATGGCTTTCGGGATGGTTTTGGTTGGCCTGATCTTTTGCTGGGGAACAGGTTGCTCCAGCGACAAGCCCAAGGACAAGGAAAATATCGCCAAGGGCAAATCCCTCCTGGCGGAGGGCAAAGGCGACGACGCCCGGGTGATATTCTCCGCGGAACTGAGCGACAATCCGAACAGTTGCGATGGCTTGTACGGAAGGGTTCTCGCCGATTTCCAGGCCCTTTTAAGGCTGACCAACGACCTCCTGGCCGCCGGGGCCGGACTGTTGGTGGGGGGGATCGAACCGAAAATGGTGGTGGATGCCTACCCCTACCTTGATTCCTTCCTGGATCCGTTCCGGAAAAATTTTATCGAGATGGAGGCGGATACCGACCGGATCGCGGAACTCAATTGCACCTTTTTTACCGACTCTTATAAAATCCTGCTGACTACCGAGGGAGAAGACCCCGTCCTGAACGTCGTGCTTTCGGGGGAATGGTCCAAGGTTGAAGCCCTGTTTATCGGGGGCCAGCTCCACATGATTCTGGGCCTGATCGATTACATCTCCGCCCATAACCTAATGGTGGATCTGGATAGTCTCCTGAATATGGTCCAGTTCGACGTCCAGGGAAGCAGGTTTATCTTCCAGGCGCGCTCCCTGGGAGGATTTATCCAGGTCAATCCTTATTTTCTGGGCCAGAGCGAGAACCGCTGGGAAATGATGGGAAAGGTGGACGATGAATGGGCGGAAGGGCTGGCGGAGTACTCCGGGATGCTCGAGGCGCTTGAGTCGGAGAAAGATGATCCTTCCGATGATATCGTGGGATTTATCGATAATGATAATAACGGTTTCAGCGCGGGTGATGAAATCACCCTGGGAACCGAACGGGTCAGCACCGTGGGCGGTTCCACCTTCCTGGGACGGATCAGGGTTCTGGTCCCGGATTATGTCTCCCGCGATGTTATCCTGAGCTTGAAGGGCTTTCTGGATAAAGCCCGGGCGGCCCTGGAAGCCGTGGACGGCGGGGGCCCGGCGGAGCGGATCGTGCTGGCGGATCTCAACCCGGTGCTGGAGGTTTTTTACCGGGAGATCGGGGCTGCGCTTTCCTTCACTCCGACCCAAACCTTTCCGGATGTAATCCAGCTGGACCTCAAGGCCTTTTTCACCGATCCCAAGCCGCTCCGGAATTTTCTACCGGCGATCTCGGAGGTGCGGAGCGGGGTTTACGAATTCATGATCGAAGGCGAGGCGGCTCCGGGCGCGGGTTGCCCTTCGGAATGTATGGCCGACGGGGTGACGATCGTGGTGGGGGATGCCACCCATTTCCAGGATGGCTACCTGATCCCGGCCGATTGTATTACCGCGGAGGCGGACGGAATTATTAACCCGATTCCTTATGTCGCTTTTACTGATCCGACTTTTAACGGACTGCTCTGGGTCAACCTGGAACCGATTGATGATAACGTGGGTTCCTGCCCGGCCGACCCGGCCGGGTACCAGACCGCAAACCGGTATTCTTTAAACAAGTTGATCGCCGGTCTGATCGTGGGGAAAATTCAGATCCCTGATTTCGGGATTTTTTTCTAAGGCCTGGTCCGGGGGGCAGAAAAGATTCCTTCTGGATCAACTTTTCCGGTTAAAAAAAGAGAGCGGCATGAAAGCGCCAAGATTAATTAAGGCCCTGGTCTGGGTAGGGGCAGCGGTTACCATTTTCGGTTTTCCGGGCACCCTCCAGAAATACCCCCGGGATTTGATGCAAAAGATAGTTAACAGCCTGAGGGAATCCCGGGCCAGGTAACTTCCCCCGCGGCCAGATGATCCGGATTGGCACCTCGGGCTACAGCTACGCGGACTGGCGCGGATTTTTTTATCCTCCCCAACTGGCCGAAAAGGATTTCCTGGAATATTACTCCCGCCAATTCAACGTCTGCGAGCTGAATTTTACCTATTACCAGATCCCCAGCACCAAAACCTTTGACCGGATGATTGAGAAATCCGGGGGAAAGGTTGAGTTTGTCGCTAAAGCTCACCAATCCATCACCCACAGCCGGGACGCCGGGATCGAGGGAATCACCCGTTTCGGGAAATCGCTGGAGCCGCTCTGGCGGGCCAAGTTGCTGGGGGGAATTCTTTTCCAGTTTCCCTTTTCTTTCAGGTCCGACAAGATCAACTACGAGTACGTGCGGAGGCTCCGGGATTCTTTTGCCGATCTTCCCCTGGTGGCGGAATTCCGGAAACGCTCCTGGATCAAGGAGAGAACCTTTGATTTTCTCCGGGAGATCAATATCGGGTTCTGCAACGTGGATGAACCCCAGTTGCCGGGATTGATGCCGCCTACGGCGGAGGCCACTTCCGAAATCGGGTATTTCCGCTTCCACGGCCGGAATAAGGCCAAGTGGTGGGAGCACGAGGATCAGGCCGAGCGTTATGATTATCTATATGCCGAGGAGGAGTTGCGGGAGTGGGTACCCCGGATTCGGAGCGTGGAATCGAAAACCAAAATAACATATGTTTTTACCAATAATCATTTCCAGGCCAAGGCGGTAACCAACGCTGGGATGTTGAAGGACCTGTTGAAAAAAGAGGAAAAGGAAGAGCCAGAGAAATAAAATTCATTCAAACCAACATGGTTTTTTATCTTGAGTGAGAGTTCCGAGTTCTATCATTACTGTGTAAACAGGAATCTAGAACTTATTGATTTTTCTGGATTCCGGATCAAGTCCGGAATGACAATCAAAGGAAAAGGGTTTCCGACGCATTACCCGAGCGGGAATAATTAATCATGGGAAAAAAGCCTAAATCCAAAAAGAAAACCTCGGGGAAAATCTGGATCCTGGTTCTGATCCTGGCTCTGGGTTTTTGCGCTTGGGTTTACTGGGGGAATATCCCGGAACGCCCCCGGCCGGTTTCACCCCCAGCCCGGCCGCAGGCGGTTGCCCCGGGTGGAGGTGGGCAAACCGGGATGGTACCGGGCGGGGTAAAATCTTCCCTGCCGGCGGGAAAACCAACCCGGTCTGTGGCGGGAAAAATAAATCCCGCTGATAACGAGGAACAATCCTTAATGGAAAAAATCCAGCGCAGCGAAGCGGCGGGGAGGATGGAGGAAGCGGCCCGGTCCCGGTTTGAACTTTCGGATTTGTATCTGCAAAAAGCCCTCTGGGAGTGGACCGAGTTCGGGCGGAAAGAACCGGACCCGGATTTGATCCGCGGGGCCCGGGGGGAACTTGACGAGGTGATCCGCCGGCGGCCGGGAACCGAGCTGGCGGCGGAGGCCCAGCTCCGGCGGGCGAAGATTTATCACAATGGCTTGAGCGGTCTCTGGGATCAAGCCCATCGGAAGGAGGCCCGGGAGGAGTTGAACAAGGTCCTGGAGGCTTATCCTCGCAGTTCCGCCGCCCGGGAGGCCAGGGAAATGCTGGCCAATCTGGGAAAGTGAGAAGTATTTTGCAGATCGAGGTCGAACGCAAAGCCTGGGTTCCGGATCCGGAAAAACTCGAAAGGGAGATCCGGAAGATCGCCCGGCCGGGAAAAACCGGGCGCAAAGCCGATTTTTATTATGCCCCCGCCGGGGATCGGGACCCGATCAAGAACTGTTTCCGGATCAGGCTGGAAGGGGGCAAATCCTGGGTGACCTTCAAGGATAAAAAAATCCTGCGCCAGAGCGAGATCAACCGGGAAACGGAAGTGCCGATCAAGAATCCCGCCCTTTGGGCCGGGCTTTTCGAAAGTGTCGGTTTCCGGATGTTTGTCCGGAAAGAGAAGTATTCCCGAATCTATCGGCACCGGCAGGATCCGGAAATCACCATTGAGCTCAACCGGGTTTCCGACCTGGGGAACTTCATCGAGGTGGAGATTCTCTGCCGGGAGAAAAGGGAAGCGCCGCAGGCCCTCCGGAAGATCGAAAAGGTTTTCCGGGATCTCGGGATCGGCCGCCGGGAGGTAGAACCGCGGCTTTATATTGAAATCCTTTGGGAAAAGATGAAAGGAAAAAGATACAGGTTCCATCCGCGCGCCCGGGGCCTGGAAAGGGCCTATTCCTTGCCTGCGCGTGATTGACAGGCCGGGGGGATCGGCATTACTTTTGAAAGGTTTTTAGGGTGTTGGAAATGTTCATGGCGGTGTAGCTCAGTCGGTAGAGCAAGCGGCTCATATCCGCTAGGTCGGGGGTTCAAGTCCCTCCACCGCCACCAGTCTTAATCGCCGGAAATCCTGGGCCTTGAGTATTTTCCCGAATAAAGTGAATTTTGAGAATCCCCTTAATGAATTATTCTCACCCTCCCCTTTATCCCCTCCCGTCGAGGGAGGGGAGGTTGTAATCAGATGGAATTTGAAGCCCTGCCTTGTGAGGCAGGCATTATTAACAATATATTCCTCCCCCTTGAGGGGGGAGGGCAGGGTGGAAAGGAATTGTTTTGAGCAAGAGCAATAAAAACATTTTCACCCGGAAGGTCGCGGAAACCATCCGGAAATATCAAATGATTGAACCCCAGGACCGGGTTCTGGCGGCCGTTTCCGGGGGGCCAGATTCCACGGCCCTGCTCCTGGCGCTCCGGGAGCTCCGGGAACGCCTGGGTTTTGAACTGGCCGTGGCTTGCTTCCACCACGGTCTCCGGAAGGAAGCCGGCCGCGAGTTGGAATGGGTCCGAAAAAAATCCATGAGCCTGGGAGTGCCTTTTTTCGCCGGGAAAGCGGGAAAAGATTTAAAGAAGAAGGATTCCCGTTCCCCGCAGGAAAGGGCCCGCCGGGCCCGGTATGATTTCCTGGGAAAAATCGCCGGGGAAAACGGGTTCAACCGGATCGCGCTCGGTCATACCGCTACCGACCAGTCCGAAACAGTCTTGTTGGAAATTATCCGGGGAACGGGACGATCCGGTCTCGCCGGTATTCCTCCCCGGCGTCCCTTAAGCCCAAAATCCGGAAACTCCATCATGGTGATCCGCCCCCTGCTGGAGAGAACCCGGGAAGAGATCGTCGGATACCTCCGGGAAAAGAAGACCAACTGGCAGGAAGACCGGTCCAACCGGGATCCTAAGTACCTTCGCAACCGGATCCGGGGGAGGATTATGCCGGTGATTAGAAAGGAGGTTGCTCCCCACCTCGATAAAATGGTTCTCCGGCTTTCGGAGATTTTAAGGGATGAAGAGGAATTTCTGGAGACCTTGGCCCAGGAAGCTTTTAAAAAATGCCGATTGACTGAAGATGAAGGCATTAGTTTGTCAGTAGCAATGCTTGGGAGCCTGCCTCCGGCGATTCGCCGGAGGGTTTTACGTTTAGCCATTTCCAAGGTTAAGGAGAATCTGCCACCCCCGGGCTGGGAGGTTCTCCGCGAGCTGGAGGTAGTTTTGGGTCCGGGAAGACCGGCCCGCCGGCTTTCACTTCCGGGCGGAGTGCGGGCGGAGCGGGTTTGCGATCGACTGAGAATTACCCCCGGGGGTCAAAAGCGAAGAAATCGATAAAGGGAATTGACGATTGACGAATGACGAATGACGAGTGAAAAACCAAGAAATTGACGATTGACGAATGACGAATGACGAGTGAAAAACCAAGAAATTGACGATTGA